>Ga0307507_10000307_pt1 | contig 98702 bp, 42 predicted proteins | sample 7_EM_MG_FD_207223 | JGI IMG/M metagenome (GOLD analysis project Ga0307507, IMG submission 207223) | Populus trichocarpa ectomycorrhiza microbial communities from riparian zone in the Pacific Northwest, United States - 7_EM | ecosystem: Host-associated > Plants > Roots > Unclassified | place...
ACGCGTCGAAAAAGTAGGGGCCACCACCAAAGGGGGGGGGTGATATTTGAACGATATGTCGCAGACCTTGGGGGGTCGTGCGTAACCCGAGGTTACGCCAAGCTTAACCCCGACCTCCGATACCTATAAATATGTTGTAGACTAACCGGCAAGTCATAAATTTTTGGTATTTATTTTTCGTGGAAGAAAATATATTATACAGGTAGTTTTTAGATAACGAGGTGTATTTTTAATGCCACGTTTGCCATAACTAGGCGTTTCTATCTAGCGATATACAATCCGCTATCGAATGCGGTAGTTACATTCGGCATTGATAAGTGACCGGGCCATAAATGTTGTACAGTGGATAGATGCGAGTGATTTACACGACCCATGGTTTATCGGGCCCGAAAATCCCACTGAACCGTCTCCGATACCGTGGCTATTGCAAGTGCCTCACGGTGCCCTGTGAGCAAGTTGTTGGCCTGCTGTATCACGGCTGACATGGCAGAAGGGGGGTTTTTCAATGTTGTACAACTGTCAAGATGCAATGGTGTTGTACAGAATGTGAATATCCGTTTTCGTCGCGTCCGCCGGACTATGCGAGATATGGTGTCGTGCATGCGAGTAAGCGTCGAGAAAATATCCCGAATTTAGCCGTAGAGTAGCCGGCGGCCGACAGCGTCTGATTCGACAGTTAAATTACTTTAGATGTCGATAGCTGGCACGCTGGTTGGCGGATCGCACAGCTGCAGGAGATATCGCTGGAGTCGTTTTATTCGAACATAATCTGTTCTGACCGATACAGGTGCTCGGTCAGCTCGGTCGTGCGAAGGTACAAAATGCGACGACTGCAAAGCGCCACCGTCATGGCCTAGTTCTGGCTTGTCCATTCGTTTGAGGCGTGATGTCATTGACATTTCTTCGAGATGGGTGTGAATCTCCTTGCAGAGCCTCTAGAGCCGTCGACCACGACGGTGACGGCGGCTGCACAGAAACAACCTACCTGTACCGAAAATGAGCGCAATTAAAAAGTACACTGTCAGAGGTGAGTTTACCTGACACACCGTCTCTGCACTGCTTGCATTCGTCTTCAAGCCTCAAACCGTATCCATTTGGCGGGGTATGCTTCTGGAACTAAAAATTTCCCCAGCAGCCCTTACCTCAAACTCTCCTGAGGTCTGGGTGAAGGCCCGTTCTGGGAAGAGCAAACTAATACCGTTCGCTTTGTCGACATCGTCAAATGCAATGTACACACCGTCGACCTCAACAAAGGCTCCTCGTCGCATAAGATCTTGGGCCACCTTGATATCTCAATCGGGTGAGCCTTCACTTTTCGAACGTGCTGCAATTAATACTGGTTTGGCCTTGGGCTAACATGCATGACAGAGTAACTGCAGACATCGAAGGCAATGATGGAGAGTTTCTATTCGGCGGCAAGCATGGCTTTGGTATATAAAGAAGGCGTGGAGTGAAGAGGAGATTGCGGATGGTAAAGACAAGACGTAATGCCAGACACAGGGTTGCTGTGGTGGTTGCTCTCACTAATGTTTGATAGTATGCGTGCCAATGACGGTGCAGTGGATAGCAAAGGGCGACTTTGGGTTAGATACATGAATGATCCTCTGGTCAAAGAACCGGTTGATGAAGGCACGACAGGATTTCTGCAGGAACGTACAAGTCATGAGGTGCTGACACAGCAGCAGGCATTCTTTTCCGACTGACTGGATCCAGATCTGTCTCGATATCGAATACTTGAAGGCATAACCATACCCAACGGCATGACTTGGAGCCTGGATGACAAGACCATGTACTTCGCTGACTCAACCACTCAAAATATCTACGCCTTCGACTTCGACTCGGCTAGTGGTAGCATGAGCAACAAGCGCGTCTTCTTCAGCACCGCGGATATGGGAGAGAGGACGCGGTGCTAGATGGCCATTGCATTGACGAGGAGGGATACATGAGACAGCAATTTATGGCAAAGTTAAGGTGGTGAGGGTATCGCCAGAGGGCAAGGTGGTGGCCGAGATAACGCTGCCCACGCCCTCGGTCACCTGCCTAGCATTCGTTGGCGAAGACCTGTTCATCACGTCTGCAGGGGGAGGTGAGTCAGACCCGTCATCACTGGCTGGGAGTGCGTTCAAGGTCCACGTTGGGGTGGAGGGTGCGAAGCTGCATCGCTTCCGGGAGATGGCGTAGAGCATTAGAGTTTATAGATGGATCTTAAAAGCCCCTAAGTTTAGAAACTGTACATGCAGACGGGACAGAAAGTGAGGCGAGTGAGGAAAGTGAAGCAAGTAAAGCATTGGTTGCAACATCGTGTCCAGCCGTGCTCTGGCTTCCCTTGTCTAAAGTACCATGCGGCAACGCAGCTTTCGATATATCGAGCCGTCACGGGATTCCCCAGGGTCCTGAATGCAACCCCGCGGAAGGGGGTTGGCTGCAGTCAATGCAGACACACCGGCTTTCTTGCAGCCCACTCACTTCCATTCGGGTTGCGTGCATGCAAAATAGAATAGTGAGAGGGGTGCAGCAGAAGCGGGCGAAGCTGAATGCTTCCATCACTCGGCAGCCTTGCGCCTCTCGTTTTCGGGACAACTCGCTTGTCAGCGCGCAAAGCCTCCGCATGCCCATCTGCCCATCACTCTTTCTCCTAGATTTCGATCATCACAAAGTCTCTAAAATTGAAGTCTAAGATTAAATCCCTAAGATTTCGTCTTCAACGCCTGCCAGGCGAGTTCCCGGCCGCCGCGAAGAGGCTAAGAAGCCCTCGCCTTCAGAGTGAGACCGTAGCTACCATGGCTACGGCTATCATGGCTACCATCTCAGGTTCGCGCTGGTTCGGCACGTTAGCGTTCGAGAGGCAGGGCTGATGGGATGCCTGATGGGGATACGTGCGCGCAAATCTCCCCCAGAGACAGGTGGCTTGCAAGATTGGGGATTGGAGATTGCAGATTGGCTCGCATGTGTTTGTTCTCTCTCGCGAGTAAATTGGCAGTGGGAGTGTATCGTGTGAGAGCTAGGCTTCGTTTTTTGCTCCTTGCTAAAATTTGGGGTGAGCGGGTGGGTGTGGCTAGATAGTCCCGGTTCGTAGTTAATTATCTGCCCCAACGCCACAAGGGCGGCACCAAGGTAGGGCGCCTGTTTCGATAGCAGCAACTGTTATGCCTCGCAAACATGGGGACCTTAATAACTAGATGCTATTGCTTACTTACCACGCTTGGCCGTAGCTTGCCGTGCTTGGTGCAGCTTGGGGGAGAGCCATGGCCCGTCTGCACGTTGGGATGACTTGCACAACGTCGGTTGTCCTGCATGGCGTCTTCATTATTGTCAACCGGGATGACGATCATTCAAGACGAGGGAAAAAAAAACATTCGTATCCGAGCAGGTAGAAGACGGTTACGATACACAATTCTTGCATGGGCGCGTTCATCGGTGTTCGGAAATTAGCCTAAAAGTAACTGAGAAACAACAAGCAGGGACTTCGTACCGGTCTGCACTTTTGCTGAAATTGCAATGAGCCTCATGGTTCTAGTTTGGCAGGCCCGGGATGGTTCGCAGCTGAAGCGTGAACGGTAGGGGAATAATGGGTATCAGGCTACGCGGGTTACTTTGTCAAGAATCCACAAGTGTCATGAGAGCATCACGAGTAATTATATACTTGTTTCGCCTTCAGCCTTGCCTGGGTATAAGCATGTCACTACCATTGCCCTGATATGGACCGCTGGGACGAGGTATCGTAGCAAGTGGATAGAACGACGTGTTAGCCAAGGTTTTGGCCGCCGCGTCAGCCCTGCCCTTCCAAGTACGCAATTTCACCGCTTCTGATGCACAAGATGAGGCCATAATGGTGCCAGCGGTACAAGGATGCAGGCGCGCTAATGACTCAAGAGCTTCAGGACCCAAACGGGTTGAGGCTGAGCAGGGTTGTACCAAAGGGGTAATATCGAAGGGGTTGGTAGGCACGCCGGATTCCCCAAAATGCAAGTAGCCGCGTCGAGCTCTAACCAGTGGCTTTGGGAAGGGGGGCATGCCGTGGACTTTCAAATGCAGGATCCGTCAATAGGCCGACGTGTAGATGAGCTCAATGCGCGAGGGATCTCCTTTCACGCTTCCCGCGCTCTGCTGGCCTCGCATGACGAAAGCGGAAGCGATGACGGACGCCTCTCCCTGAAGCGTTGGAACCGATGACTCGGACGCGGACTCGGGTGGAGAGCCAGTCCTTCTAGCTTTGCCGCAGAATCTTCGATCTTCGCGAAACGGCTTCCCCCGATCTTGTCCACTCGAGCTGGCGGCGTGTTCTCCCATGGTCTCGGAGCGAAGCTATCGCTCCTTCGAGTCATACCCCTGGCGAAGACGTGCGAGCGGGTCGCTCGTCTGCCGCACATCCCCGGAGCTTTCTCGTCCAAGCCCGTGATAGGTCCTTAGAGAAAGCCGAGAGGGAAATGCCCAGAGGCAGGCCAGGGAGTGGCCAGAGAAAGCTTGGAATGCATACTGGCCTGCAAGAACGCGGTACTTGCAGCGACGGCGGGCCCTTCAGCTCAATGGCTAGTGCCGATGGTCCAATAGCCCCATTGCTCCCATGGCAACATTGCTTCTTATGCTGCGGGGATGAGTCTAGCGGACGCTGGTCGCAGCTCGAGGGCAGTCGAGGGAGTCCTTGTCTATCGTGATACGTTGCCTATCACAGGCTAGCAGTCGAGGAGTGTACTGCAGCCACACAACGTGGGCGTCGACCAGCGTGCGAGCGCAGAGCTCTTGGGCCAACTGGGGTACGCGGAGAGGGAGCAGCCTTCACGTCCCGCAGGCCGCCTTAGCACAGTCCAATTCTCGATAAAATGCAGCCAATCACAAAATTCTCGCATGTTGGAAATACAGCGCATGGTTAGCTATTTTTTTTCTTGGCGCTCAAGCACGGCCAGCACATGATCAAATATGCAATGCGGCAGGGATGCGTGGTGAAGTCCAATGGCAGCCCCCTCCCTGGTGGGGGGAGGGGGGCAACGATGAGTTGCGGCAGGAAAGTTGCCTTGGCCGCAAGAGGAGATCTCCCCGGCAGTAAGCGACAGCATGCTGCTCATCGTTAAGATCGATTTACCCTCCGAGCTCTCTCTTCTGTGGGAGCTGCGCATCGTTTCTGGACGGTCCCAGGTTTCCCAGGTTGGTAGCTGCCGTGGCAGGCAGGCAAGCAAGCAAGCAAGCAAGCAAGCAAGCATGGAGGCAGGTTAGGTTAACACACACAACACCGGGCAAGACAAGGATGAACTACTACCCCCACGGCGCGCGAGATGATGCGCGGGGAACGTGTGGTGGTCGCAATTTCCCCAAACGCCAGGCTGCTCTCTAGTGCTCTGGGCTCCGGGCTTTGAGCTCTGCTGTTGTTCCATCCGCTGTTCTGCAGGCCCAACGGCTTCGCTTCGCAGGCGGCGGTATCGCTAGTCGTGGTGCCGGTCAAGGGCAGCTCAAGGTTACGTAGGTTTCACTGCCCTGGGTTGGCTCAATCTCCTCCAATTCGCGCCCTAGAAATGAATGAACGAACGAACTCCCACGGCGGCCACAGCTGCTGCCACAGGCTGCCACAGGCTGCCATAGCGAACGCTCCTAAGAACGTTCCTGTGATATCTCGTCTGTCCTAAAAGCATGTTCCGGAGCACGCACCAGCAGAGGCTCATCGCATGCAGGCGATCGTTGTTTGACGCAGTCCCGCGAGTAATAAGCCCTGAAGATGTTGCGCGCAGCCAGGACCCTTTGGTCGCTACTGCTGCCCGACATAATTGACGTTATGCTGTCATCGCAGCTAGGCTAAAGTCATTAGGCTGCTTTTGGGCACAAGCAATTGCCATCGTGTGCAGCAAACCAAGAAAGCAGCAAGCAAGCAAGTACAGCCTGAGTAGGAAGGGCCATCCGCGTCCGCGCTGCCTGCGACGCGATGCGACGCGAAGCTATTGCGGCGAGGCATCAGCAGCAGCAAGCAGCAGCAGCAGCAACAGTAGTAGCAGTAAGCAGCAGCATGAACCTTCCATTTTAACGTGGTCTCGGATGAACGAAGACGTGCAGGTTGGGGCAGGTTAGAGCAGCGCCCTGGGAGAGGCGGAGATTTGGGTGCTGACGTCCTCTCTCTCGACCCCCTCATCTCGGTCCTCTGTGCGCTCACCTGGCTATTATGTGCTGCTGCTAAGGTCGGGGATCGTCCAAGGGTCGGGTTATCTGATTGCTCGTGTTTGGCTGCCTTGCCCGTTGCGGCACCTTGTCCGCAGCACGATGGCTGTTTTGGCTGCAGAGAGCTGGACAAGTCGAGCGGCCGGGTCGCAGCAGTTGTGCAAGTCACACTCGGTCGTGGCGGGGCGCGCATGAGTGCAAGCTCTTGATCGGACATTTCCTGGCTGTTCCCTAGCAAATCCCCTGCACCACCCAGTCCATCCCCACCCTAGAACGGTGGCGAAAGGGACGGCGAATTCGACAAGGCGTTCCCGAGGAAAAGGAAACTCTTCTCTAACCTTTTCCGCCCTGGATGCCCAGCCTCACTCTACGCAAGCCGGCTGCAATTGGCCTTGAGTCGCCTGCATCGGACCTCCAGGGCTCGCTGCCCTTTGACTGAAGGTGGATGATGGCTGGCTCAAGGCTCAAGGCTTAAGGCTCATGGCTCATGGTTCATGGCTCATGGCTGAGGCGTGACGGCTTCCCATCTTGCACCTAGCACCCAACACCAGTACCAGCACCAGTACCAGCACCAGCAGCCAAACAACCAGCATCTGCTAGAGAGGCCATCGTGACTCCTGCCCACTCTCCTGCCCACTCTCCTGCCCACCCTCCTGGTCTCCCTCCTGGTTTCCCACCGCAACCTTTTTCGCCGCTGCGCCCTCTGCGCCCTTTGCGTGCTGCCAAAATATCGCGCGAGCCGGAGTGCGTCCGCTGGGCACAGGGCACAGGGCACAGGGCACGCTGAGGCAGAAACCTTTTCTGCTGCAGATGACAGGACTCCGCTGTTGCGCACGCGCGGGTTGCTGGGCTGTCCCAGGCAGTACTGGGCTGGTCCTGGAGTATCTCAAAACGGCATAGCAAGCCAGCGCAACCGGCCTGGGCATGGCAGTTGTGCGTCGCACCATCATGCTGTGATGCGGAAGCTCAGAGGCAGATGGCATGGGCTCGGGCATGGGTGGGCATGGATGTCGGGCTCGCGCTACAGGGTCACGGCTCCCGCCTTCCGCGCATGGCCGTCCCTCCACCATGCGGCGCCCGGCCGTAATCAAGACATCGTGGTCGCTGCTGGTGGTGGCCATGCTCGCCCTGCAACTCGCCATGCTGGCTAGCCTGCCCAGTGCCAGCAGCAGCAGCAGCAAGGAGGAGGATGATGTACGTTGGTGCGTTTCCTTCTGGTGTAGGCCGCGCAGAGGCAGGGGTTCGCTCCCAATTGTCCTTTATGATTTGCTGCACGTCGACTTGGGGTGATCATTCACACCAACACACCGCAACTACACACATATCAGTGGCTGTTCTGGCTGTTCTTACCCACATTGCTGCTAGGTCACGGGCTTGATATACCCTCCCAGGCCCGCTCGCTGCCACTGTGTAATGTCGTCCTGCGCCTCGAGCTGACGGCTTCCAACCTTCTCTCGTCCCTGCGTCGTCCAGGCCTCAACTGTCCAAGCACCAAGCTCCAAGCAACCGTCCAATTTCTCTCCCGCGCGCGACATCAGCATGGAGCTTACTCCGCATCTATTAATTTGATCTGTCCGACCCCGACCTAGCTTTCTAGCTTCCCAACTTCCCAGCTCAGCTCGTGCGGGCACTGACTTCCGCCCGCTCTCTGCTTGCTTTTCCACCTCTGCCTCTCGTCTTCTTTCTTTTACGGACTTAGCGGACGTTATTGGGGCCGTTGAAGAGACGCCCCCCCCCTTGGAATCTATCATCGTGGCTGCTTCAACTGTTTTCGCTCTGCCTTATACCCACAGTCCTTACCCCTCGCGATATCCAGGCCCCAATCCCCCCTCATTCTTGCCCTACGCCGACTCAAAGCCCCGCCTAGAAGACTCGCCTCTACCGCACCAAGACGAGGGGATAACAGGAAGGGAACGCCCATGGTTGGGATATCGAGGCCAGGGGAGCTCCGACGACAGGATCCTGATGTCGCATCCGAGACCGTCAGGATCTCAGTCAAACTCTGCGAACGATGGTGCTCGCAGATCTGCTCAGAATGCTCCTGAGACCTCGCCCGTCAATAGTCGCACCACTACTGCCCCTTCGTTTCCGTTTAATACTCAGCATGAGGTCCAAGGCAGGGCTGGCACTCCCGTACCATCGTTGAACCAGATGTCTCCCACTCCACCAGTCCCATCGTTTGAAAGACGGAATACCAGGCCACTAGGAGTTCATTCAATACTGAATCCTCAGTCGGAAATGGCTGAACAGCGCGGCAGAAGGCGTAGCGCTGCGCAGATGGAATCGCCTTCGCCCATTGACTCAACTCCGGCCCAAAGTGTACCCTCATTGAGCCGACCAACGAGCGTCGACTCCATGCAGGAAGATGCAGCCTTAACAAGGCAATTTCCAGGCCCAGGAAGAGGTGGATCAAGGCATATTTTGAGCCCACGATCTCCGACGATCCACCGCACCCAAAGTTTAAGCGTTCTTAACCCTCCAACTGGAACCATTGACGCTCATCAGTCTCCATTCCTTTCTCCAGGTCCTCGTACGTATATGGCTGAGCCTGGAGCTTCGCAGGCACCACCACTTCCAGCGCCTCCGGCAGGCGTACGAACTGGATACAATTTCCCACCTCCTCCAGCACCAACGCCTCCATTACTTCGTAGTGATCCAAGGCGTCGAAGTACCGGATTCGCACAATCCGGGAGCGCTAGTCCAATGACGTCTTATTCGCCCTATAGTCAGCCAGCGCAGACTACTCCGGCTGGACAGTACGAGCAGTCTTCGGGACCAACCCCCCCTGGATCTTATATATCATTGCCGAGCAGCACTTCGGGTGGCCAATTACATTTTAATAATCCACCGTTGACGCTGGAAACCGAACGCACATATCATGGCATTCCTGTAGCGTCTACTGGTCAAAGTAGTTACCAAATTCTGACAGTGGAAACGCAACAGGGCCATGCAATTCAGATTCCGGTCGACGTTCAAGCAGCTTCCAAAGTCGCAGATGAGAAGAGAAAGCGGAATGCGGGAGCGTCAGCACGTTTCCGGGCGCGAAGGAAGGAGAAGGAAAAGGAGGCCTCGACGACGATCGCGAAATTGGAACAGCAGCTGCGTGATTCCACCGAAGATATGGAATTCTACAAACGGGAGAGGGACTACTTTATGCAAGTTGTCTTCCAAGCTCCAGGCGGAGACCGCCATTTTCCGCGCCCTTCATCCCCGCGCCATCGTCGGTTGTCGGCTCCCTCAAGCGGGCCTCCTTCGACCAGTGGAAGTGGATCCGGTCCATATTCCGGTTTTTCTGAGCCCCCAGAGCACCGTGAGATGGAGCGCAACGTTCGCAGGAGAACTAGCGGATATCTTCCGCCATCGGCCCCAGCGCCAGTACCGCATTCGGGCCCTGGCTCGCAACAGCAGCCTTACACCACAACAGCATTTCCTCCAATCGTTCCAGCACTACAGCCCGGACAGCCCCTTCAAGGCAGTCGTGGACCAAACCAACACGCGGACGCGCGAGATCAACGGCAGCCGCCGGAATCTTCACACGCACCACCAACTCCACAAAGGCCGGTTCTGCGTGACCCGTTCGCGTCAGAACCAAGATACGACAGGAGCTGGCCTCCTGGGCCAGGACGTGAAGGTCATAGGCAGTAGCAAATATGCTGTACTCCCCAATTATAATGTCGATAATTTGATCACCCCCTTTAACAGATGTACAGCGAAGAGCTGCATGTTCTAGGAAGTAACTGCTAGTGTGAATAACTACATCAATACATACATAACTATACGTCTTCCTGTACTCGATTTACGGATCGTTTCGATCGATGGGCTGGTTCAGGCCGGAGCCTACCCAAGAGTAACCATTCATTGATAGCTGTCATATTCTGGATTCCAGGAGTTTCACGGTAGCATTCGCATATCGTCCACCCTTTATTTTTCTGGGTTCTAGCAGCTTCATCTGTCGGCGTAGCAACCTTTGGACTACGGTCGCGTACCATTTCCTTTTTGCACTGAATTTGATACCCTTGGCGAAACAGCGGCGGCATTTGTGCATCATTCCTTAACTGCGTTTTGCTTTACTCCTACAAGGACGGTGTTGCATGGTGTGGAACAGCTGGAGGAAGAATGATGTATACGGCGCATTTGCGATCAAGTTTTGGCTCCGAGCTTTACAGCAAGTCTGCTTTGCTCCCTTGTCCTCATTCCCTCAATGCCTTTCCTTATCTCATTTCCTCAATTTCGCAATATACCCCCGCACGGGCAGTACCATACTTCCCCCATTTTCTTCCACCTCCCGTTTGCTGCATAGAGATAGAAAGACTACTTCAGGCCCTCGCGGGTCGCATCACCCAGTATTTTTATTTTATTTATAAAGATTATATTTTTATCTTATTTTTATACTTGTATTTACTGACTAAGCTGGCTTGGAATTGGAATGGATATGGAGGTGTATCATAGCGATCTTACTTTACGGTTTTAGGGGATACAAATAATCCCGGCAGAGCTACAACAGACCAAATGGGTTCACAGCCAGACATTGCCGATAGCGCCTTCTCCAAAAGTTGCTCAACGTTCATCAATGGTCATTACAGGTTTCTCGTGACCTGTCAATGTATTGCAAATCAACGGACTGCAGGTCCAACCATGGTTTGTCAGTGGAATGTGCCCGAGCGGAAACCGTCTCAAAACATCCCTGTCTCCCCGCCGCCGTTTGCCTCGCCCGCTGGGCTCGTCGTTCACGAACCCCGAATTCAGCCTGTTTGTAGATCAAACTTCCCATTATATCTCGGACAGCGCTAGCAGTGCCGATCTGCAAACAGGTTCTCCGGAAACCAGAGATCTTTTGCAGGCGTCCGTGACGCTTGAAAGCCCTATTCCGCAGATCGGCTGCCCAACCTCAAAGCATAATTTAAAGCAATCCGGGATGTTGGAAACTAGGGAGTGAAGGAGGCGTGTGTTCCGATTGCTTGAGATCCGTAAATAGCCACTGTCAGCTGAAATCTGCATACTCGATTCTAATAAAATTGCACGAGGTATGCATATGCAATGAGGACTGCAGCGACGTTGGGATATGTGGGAATCCAAACACCTAATTTGAAGGGTTTCGAGCTGGCACCCCCCCGGCTCAACACTCTTTCTGATTTCTACCTGCACTCCATCTCACCACCAACACCAGGCATTGACGCCTAAAATCCTTCTGAGGCGAGCGTTGAACCTCAACGGACGTACGCAGCGCCACAGGAAACACCACCCGAGTGCCCCGCCCTCCGTCCGCGAGTCAAATCTGCATAGCCGAAAACCCCCCCCCCCAGGAGCTCCCGGTCAGCATTACAGGTAAAAATGCAACCTCTCTGATTCACCTACGCAATTTGCCTGTCAGGTTTGCTAATACAGCGAGACCGTCCCCCCAGGCACAGATTTCCCCGCCTGCAGCGCGCACCGCATCGTGTGCTCCGTGCTGACTTAGTTGGACAGCGGATGATCTCTTCTCTGACCCCGGCCACAGATCGTGCCCCGATTTGGGCAAGTCCATAGTCTAGATGGCGCTGATCGAGAGAGAGAGAGCTTCTCGCCGCTTGAAACCTGGTTTTGGGCATACGGGAACAAAGTGTGCCCAAAAAGCCTAAAATCAACGATCGTGAGATGGATTGGCTAGTTTCGAAAATGCTTGAGAATCCTTTTGCGCTCATCCCGCGCTATATCCCCAGCACCGGGGATAGACGTCGTTGCAAAAAGCGTGGGGAATTAAGACCGGTGCCAAGGCATCCCGCGCGGTAGAGATCAGCCTCGTTCTAGAAGGAAGGCTGAAGTTCGTGATTCGTTTTTGCTACTGTGCCTAATTCGGATTTACAATCTGTATGAAGGATATTCGAGAAGTTGGAAGTTGGGGGTTTTTATAAGCAACAGTAAGCTCAAGGAGAGCAGTAAGGAGAGCTCTCCATATGCGTAAAACGAACCGGTAAACTGCCAGGTAAAGCTGGACTCGCAACGAACTTTGCATGTGATGGCTATCTGAACCGTGCCTTGACGTGGGCGTAGATCCCTGCACGCGGCGTTTCCGCGAAAAGCGACGTTGGCTGACCACGGAAAAGGCAGAAAAATTAAAATCTCGGGTTTCTTTTTAATTTTCCTTTGGCGTTTTTCTTCGAAAATTCCCCACTGGGATGACCCTGCGGCCGCTTCTGTGGCCGTGCCGTCCAAGGGACGTAATCCGAGAGTGGGGCGAGAGGGGCGGCGCTTATGCGCGTGATGTGCGATGTGCGATGAGCGACAGGGTTTAGGCTTGGGTTCTTATGCAGTGGAGTGGGGTCAGGGTGAGTTGCAGTGTTTCATGGTCATGTGAGCACTAGCGGCTCCAATCCTTCCTCAGGGGTGTGTTCCGTAACATTGGAAGTTTGGGGTTGGCTTATTTGGGTGTGGGGCTTGGGGCTTGGGGCTTGAGGGCTAAGTTGGACCGAGACTTGCAGACGTTAAGAGCACGTGAACACCAATGTGATGAGATGGTCAATTTTGCGTGGAGATTACAACATATCATTTGCCAGGAATCTAATGTTGGTGGCTGACGTGGCGTCGGAGACTTTTTTGAACAAGGGCGTCCGACGGATGCGGTCCGATCGTGTGTGACGCATGCATCGTCTTCCTGGAAGAACGCGGCTCGGGTCGAGGCGGCCATTCAAATCCCCTAAAATCTGGTGCGGCGAAGCATCAATAATCTTATGCAGCCTGTACCGGCTAATTGGATGTCAACTGCATGGCTGCATCTCAGCATCTCAACATCCTGGATCTCGCAACCCGTCCTGCAAGATTGCGGCGAGGTTGCGCCTCGATGGAACAGTGGAGATTCGATGCCAAGGCATGCGAAAGACCCTTCTTTTTGATGTGGATCTCAAATCGTCTACTGTGGTGACTAGGACGGGGCAAAGCCCTGCTCAGCCACCCCCCAGCCGCATTCGGATAGAAGCACGCAACCTCCTCCCTGGCAAGTCTGTAGCTAACCCGGCTGAACTGAGAGGATTTGAAGCATTCACAACACCATCTGCGCGGGCTTGTTGGTAAGCTTGATAGTTTCGGTGCTCTTGAAGGAGCGTGTTGATGATATGCAAATCCGCTACGACAACCTGCCCAGAATTGAGCGCATCGAGAACATCTGTACTTGATGCTGATGAGTTGCTGCTGGTTTCTTGAGGTGAAAGAAGCAGCCCGTCTGGACCGTCCAACCCTTGATCGATATCAGACAGTGTGTCGGCGCGCCGCAGAACTCCGCGTTCTTCTGCGTCAGCATCTTGATCTGGGTGTGTTGTTCCCTCTATGGGTTCCGGTGGGCGGGCGGACTCTTCGTTGGCTCGTAAACCCGTGATTGGTGGTAGGTTGCGTTTCAACTTCCGTCTTTTGACATGCACTGACAGCATCACAAGCTGGAGGAAAAGCATGCAAATATCAAGAGTTGCGAGATGTAATTTCGATGTGGGACCTTGCTGACCAATAAAGTCTATCAGCAGCCCGCCATGCAGATAACCCCTCGTATCTTCGCCGGCTGATGGCCGGGAGAAGGTCAGATGAAGAACAAAGCAACAGATAAACGGGAACAGGATTAAGGGAAGAAATGCCCTGTGTTCATCTCGTGACGGCAAGAAAACGATGTCGGGAAGAGGAGTGAGGAGGAAGAAGTGGAAGAGGGCACGCGTGAAGAACCAGAAGAATGAGCAACTAAGGATTCCACGTGCAAATTAGCATATTTCTATGTTTTGTATGTAGGGATGTAATATAGTAAGGCTGATCGACCTACTCCAAATAATAAATAGTGATGAGTTCGAGGAATATCATCATATCCAGCTCCCGCAGAAGGCCATCAAGGAAGTCTATACGTTTTCTCTTTGCTCTTATCTTCCTTTGTCCTAATATTTCTTCCTCTGTCGCTCTATCTCCTCCTTCGTCGCCCGTCGCGTGCTCAATCGGATGAGGGGCGCTGTCGTTTTCATACTGCGGATGCGCCGTGGACGACGATGCCTCACCGTTCATGGCGCGTCGGGAGGCCTGGAGCTTGCTTGACCATGAAGCTCACGATGCGATAGACCGGAAACGATCCGTGAAAAGGTGGACTGGTCACTGATAGCTGTTCGTCTCTCATGTAGATTGTAGACGATGTTCGAATCTAGGTCGCCGGGAAATGGAAAAACAGAAAGTTCCGGCAAGCCGAGGGTAAATGGTGAGGGTCGAGCTTCAAACGCCAGAAACCAGGAAGCAATTCCAACTTTGATTAAATCTGTTGATACAAGCGTATTTTGTGACGACCAATTAGTGTTCAACTTATAATTTGTTGCAATTACCGCCGCTCCAGACCGCATCAATTCCGCTTACACGAGCTTTCCTGCACGCCCGTACTATTACAACCCCTCTCTTATGGCGTCTGACGCGCCCCTTCCATCCTCCTTCGATGGAGACGAGTATGTGCTTCTTATTACATACTCGTCATATATCTGGTTTTCTTCCCAAATTAATCTAGTCAACTTACTAATATTCACCATAGGGACTTCTACTCCGAAAACCGGTTGCAAAAACTCACGCGCCGCCTCCGCGAAGAACCCTTGATCCCCCTCGGTTGTCTTCTTACTGTCTGGGCCCTCGTCGGTGCCACCCGCTCCATCCGCCGTGGTGACCATGCGAAGACTAATATTATGTTTCGCCGTCGTATTTATGCACAAGGATTCACATTGGTGGCCATGCTGGTGGGCAGTATGTACTGGCAGAAGGATCGCGAAAAACGCAAGGAGTTCGAAGGAGTTGTGGCAGAGAGGCAAAGGGCAGAGAAGAGGGAGAAGTGGTTGAGGGAGTTGGAAGCTAGAGATGAAGAGGAGAAAGTATTTAGGGCTATGATGGAGAGGAGAAATAGGGAGAAGGAGGGACCTAGTATTAAGAAGGTCATCAACCAAGTCAAAGGCGACGCCGAGAAAAAGTCAGGGAAAGATGCGGGGCAGGATGTAAGAGTGGTAGGGCAAGTGGAGCAGAATAGTGTGACCGAGGAGAAGGAGAAGGAAGGAAAAGGAGTTTTGCAAGCAGTAAAAGATTTAATTGGGCGGAAGTAGGAAGTTCGATGGATGGATTAAAAAGAGTTGAAAGGAAAATCTAGCCAGCAAGAACTGGAACTAGAGTTGTATGAGGCCCTACGTTGTGCTTCGGCAAACATTTTCCTTCGCTGTATATATTGGCATTACAGCCGCGTCGTATATATGGGCGCACTTGAATAGGTTTGGATAGTGGGAAGTTCACTGAACAGTAAATATTGAACACCTGAAGTTCATGTTTCAAGAATTTATAGCATTAAAATGTACATGACCTAGTTTCGCCTCTATTCCATCTCAGGATCCTAGTGATAATCCTTATGAATGGCCGAGACCATGTAGGTAGACTCATCTGTCTTAGCTTCATGTTGGGCTCGCCGATGGTAGCCAAGGTGAATGTTTCCCCGTCGTTCGTATTAAGTTATTGCCGCGACCCTGCGGCTTTGTCGAAGTGTGCTTGCGTTGGGTATTGATGTAGAACGCGGCCAACTTTACAATGGATTTCCCATATACTAGTCTTTTACTCTTAGAAGAAACTTACCAAATAATGCGCTTTAGAGGAAATGTCGAGAACGGATCGGGGTCTACTATTAATGGTGGATAGAATTTAGCAGAATGCCTGGAAACCTAATCGCTTGATATCTTGGACAATACAGAAACCGAATAGGAGAAACACTCTCTATGGGATGAGATTGGGGGTTTTAACATCGTAAGAATGTTGGGCCCAACATTCCTTTCTGTTCATCACTAAATACGATAGAACAATTGTGTCCGTTTCTATGATGAGCCGCTCGTTTTTACAAGCACAAGTGGATGATAAATTTATAATCCGATAAAAATCACTCACGAAGCAGTCCCAAGGAGATATCAAAAGCTTGTTCTGTAAGACTGATAGAACATGGCCACGTGCCAATAATACATTCACCAACTCCACAAAAATGTCAGAAATGCATATGAAGAATGGGCCAAAACTATGGGAATCATTAGAATTTATTGGCAGCTTTCGAAAACCCGTATCTCTTAAACCACGCCTATGCTCCAAGAACCTAAGAAGTCGGCGAGAAAAGGCCTGAATGAAGAAACCGAGTGGTTACATTCCCTAATTTGCCTCTCGGAGATGTCCTCTGTACCCCATCCGCTAAATGTTGGAGTACAGGTAAGAATCATATTGACGAACAATCGAGTAAACCAAACGTAGCACACCCATGTAGAGACTAACAGTTGCAACCTCCGGGGCCTTGTGTTTGGTTTGCTTCAGGTCTAAGGTTGACTCCTTGGCGGTGGGGCCCTGATCTGATGTTTCTGGGACCGGCTTGGTCCAGTGGTAACTTCTTTGCGATGGCAGTGAATAGTTCTCGCACATTTTCTGCGGTCTTCGCAGATGTTTCAAAGAATAGCAGGCCTGCCTCTTTGGCGTATTGTTCTGCGTCCGCCGCCGAGATCGCGCGCTTATCCGGGTTCTCTGTCACTAAATCCAGCTTGTTTCCTGCAAGAGCGATGATGATATTCTCGTTGGCTTGTCGTTGGAGTTCCTTTACCCATGCTTTTGCTTTGTCTAAAGATGACTATGCGAACATCAGTACCAGAGCTGGTAATATGCGGGGATAAGAAGGATTAAACGTACGGCTTGTGTAATGTCGTAAACTACAACGGCGCAGTTCGCGTTCCTGTAGTACATAGGGGCTAATGACTTGTACCGCTCCTGCCCGGCTGTATCCCATATCTCGAACTTTACTGTGGTGGTTTCGTCGAGTGCGATAGTCTGGGTGAGAAATGCTGCGCCGATAGTTGATTCTCGATAATCATCGAATTGATCCTAAAGTACACATGAGCTTTTATTTCCCAACGTATTTATCCTACAATATGCTCCTACTCACTTTAACAAATCGTAAGACGAGTGAGCTCTATTCATTTATCAGTTCAATGAACGTGGCTGCCTGTCAAAGCGGGTTAAACGAACCTTTCCGACAGCAGATTCGCCTGCCGGCATGTTAGCACAAACTTGAAGCAGTTGCAAGCTTTTTGATCGGATTTATACCTAATAGTACCAGCTTGAACTGGGCGAACCTAGTCCCCCCAGGGCGAGCGCCTTGCTGAATCCTTGCCGCCATAGTCTGGATATGTGGAGAGCGAGAAGGTTGGTAGGAGAGTGATGAAGAGGGAGACGATATGTGAGGTAGCGCGGTTTAGATGGAGTTGAAGGGTTCGCAAACGGGAGCAAGGACGTGGATGGCGGATAAGCGGTCGTTGATGAATCTTGGTTATTGTTTGAAGGTAAATGAAAGGTTAAGCGCGATTCCCCGGGCTCGGCTGTGGCTCGGAGGAACTTCAGCCTCTCCAGCAAGTTGTCGTCATCCCTTGAGACGAAAACAGGCAACTTGAATAAACAACACCACAACAACATCACCGTATCACTAATTCGAGTCCTCCTGGAAATTTCATCTCTTCTAAGGGTTGCCAGCTTGTTATCCCACAGGCAAGGGAAGCCATCTAGCAGTGTATTAGCCACTTCACGAACCTGCAATGGCGGCAGCCCTACCTTTCCGGGACATCAACGTCCATTCCTCCCCGTCGCATTATGCATTCTCCTCGCCATCATCTCCCTCTTCTCCGACCTTGGTCGTAGATCGGCCGTCTGGGGACTTGAGGCTCTATGATGGGAAGCTGCTGGGATCGAAGAGAGTTTCAAGTATCGCTGGCATCCTAGGCATGATCAAACTTCGATTAGGTATAGTAACACAGTAACGCAAACCGTAGTATAGCTTGATGCTAATTAACTTGTTTAGATAAATACATTATCGTCATTACTAAAGCACAACCCATGGGAAGAATCAAGGGCCATATGATCTACAAGGTTGTTACAACAGAATTCCTTCCTCTTCGCGAACGCCCTCTGCATGACCTAGATGAGGATACTTACCTCTCACTCCTCAAAAATCTGCTTAAGACAGGACCTTTATATTTTTCCTATGCTTTCGACGTTACGAATAGCTTCCAACGACAAGCTCAGAGCGATCCGTCTGTCCCACTGTGGAAGCGGGCAGATGATCGATTCTTCTGGAATAGATTCATACAGACGGATTTGATAGATTTCCGGGCTGGGAATGGTAGTGGGTATGGGGTCAGACATTTTATCGGACAGCAGCCAGATGTCGACCCATATATTTTGCCAGTCATGTTCGGGATGATGGAGATCAAGAACACGTCAGTTAAGGGCACTCCTCTGACCTTTATTCTAATCACTAGGCGGTCGAGACACAGGGCGGGCACACGGTACTTCTCTCGCGGCATTGACGAAAACGGGAATGTTTCGAACTTCAACGAAACGGAGCAAGTAGTTATTTTGAACGATCATGCTTCTGGCGGTCTTGGAGGTTTTGCTGGAAATGGCTCCTACCAGAACGGGGCCACCACGGGCCAATCTGGAAAGGAAGTTCAGGTCCTAGCATATATGCAAACTAGAGGAAGTGTTCCTGTCTACTGGGCCGAAGTTAATACCCTTCACTACGTGCCAAAACTTCAGATCAGAGGAGTAGAAAGCGCAGTTCACGCAGCGAAACTACACTTTTCAGAGCAAGTACGGCTGTACGGTGACAATTGGCTTGTCAACCTGGTTAATCAAAAGGGGCGAGAAATACGGGTGAAAGAAGCATATGAGCAAATGGTCAACATTTTGGTGTCCTCTCCTTCTGAGAAGATCGAATCGGACAACATTACAAATGAGAAATTTCATGTTGTCGAGCCAAACCAGGAGAAACAGGCTTTCGATCATCTTCACTATATCTATTTTGATTTCCACAACGAAACTAAGGGTTTGCAGTGGCATCGGGCTAAGCTGCTAATGCAGCGATTGGAGGGACCGGTCTTAAAACATGGGTATTTCCGTGGAGTGAATATGCCAGGCGATGCATCCGGCCGTATGGAGGTTCGCCGACAACAATCAGCCGTTGTTCGGACTAATTGTATGGATTGCCTTGACCGGACCAATGTTGTCCAAAATATGCTTGGAAGCTACATTCTCAGCAGAATGTTGATTGATGTTGGCATCCTAAAAGAAGGCGAGAATGCTGAAGACGATGTCGCCTTTGGATTTGCCTTTCGCAATATGTGGGCCGATAATGCAGACGTCGTCTCAAAATCTTATTCCGGTACTGGTGCTTTGAAGACGGACTTTACACGAACGGGCAAGCGGACAAAAGCCGGCATGTTGCAGGATCTGAACAACTCCTGTACTCGCTACATACGGAACAATTTCGCTGATGGGCTGCGGCAAGATGCTTTTGATCTCTTTTTAGGCGCCTATCTACCTTCCGACTCTGGGATCGGAAGCAGCCTTCTCTTTATCGACCGAAGGCCACTATTCATCCAATCCATTCCATACATCCTTGCAGCTAGCATTTTCTTCGTCCTGGTTGGTTCTTTCACACGCCGAGACCCAACCGCTACAGTTTGGCCACTTCGGCTCATCATGATACTTTGCTTGGGCCTTGGCGCTATTTGCCTGAATTTTATTTGGACCCACGGGACCCTCTACGTATGTCGCTCTTATAACCGACGTTTACGATGGAGAGCTAACATACACTTAGGTCAACTGGCCAAAACTGAACACGCCGCCATGGGCTACAGAAGGCTATCAAGACGCTCTGATTCAAGTTAAGAGCAACCCTATCACCGGGCCGTTGGTGAGCAGGCATGAGAGAGGTAAGAGTGATGCTAGGCCGGGATATCTTGAGGAAGGGAAGAAGAGGATCGAATAACGAAAGTGGTTAGCGCGGTTGCGGTAACATTCTATTCAATTAATCCTAGAGTTAGCATTGCTGTTTTCACTAATACTCGGGAAATTCATGAGAGTCAAGTATCCCTCCCGTAGCGTTACGAAAAGAGTCAGTTTAATCAATGTTCCGATCGCAGCAGCCTTGTTCCTGTGACTGCACTTTGGAAGTCTTGCGTCATGTAGTCTGGTAACTCTCCTGTCTTTACAGAGTTCGAATTTGAGAACAGAACATTTCCCCAGGAAGGTGCTTAGATATAAGCGGATTCTCTTAGAAATGACTATGATAGGTATTTACAGGTAATAATAAAGCTTGAGTTAATCATCCAAATAGTTGGGGTTTAAGCTTGAATCCGGTTGAATTGGAACGGCTTAAAAGGATACCAAGGCGCTGTCTACTTGGTGAAAATAATACAAACCGCCAGCTACGTTCTAATACAGTTATTTCTCACTTTCCAACACTTCAATGGCTCCGCCAACTAGGTGCAGACTCCCAGTAATCAATACCATAATGTCACCGCCACCTTCCCAAGCCGCTGCTATTTCTTGTGCTTTGGTAATGGCCTCCTCGATGGTTCGCACGACGCTGACTGACGCACTATGGTCGATTTCTTCCCATGTTGAGGCAAGGGCGCGCTGCACTGCTAGAGTGTCAATATCAGATTTGTTGGTATTGAGAGAAATGAGGTCGGGTTTGTAACCCGTGCTAAAAGTTTGATTCGTCGTGAAAAACACGTGAGTGAAAGGGGAAGTGGAGGTGGAAAGCCCGCTTTGGAGGGTGGTGTAGAGCGCGCGGGCGAGAGCGTTGGCATCACGAGTTTGTTGGTTAAAGATTAGGATTCTTGGTTTCTGTGCTTGATGCGAGCCGGTGGGTGAAGAAGCGGAGATCTGCTCAGCAAACCAGCGGCCGGAAATCTCAATGCTGTCAAGAGTGTGACCGCCGTCAATGTGCCATGCGATGCCGCTTTGTGCATCACGCCGGACCTCGCAGCGTCCAGGCCACTGCACCTGTTCAAGGCCGCGCTTGAACTCGGCCGGGAGCTGAATGTGTGGTGTTACTGTAGGATCAGGGATTGAGGTGTATCCAATAGCGCGTAGATGGGCTGCAGCAACAGCAACAGCAAGTGACGCGTTGGTTTTCTGGAAGTCGGCTGAGAGTCCCAGCTTTATGGAATCATTCTCGAGATCTGGATGCCGCTCGACTACATGCAATGATATCCCCTTTTCCGCAGCGCGCTCACGAAGTACAGTCAGTGCCTCAGCAGGCTGAGGAACCGTAAATGTTACGCTATCAGGCTTGAATATGCCCGCTTTGTGCCATGCTATTTCTGGCAATGTGGATCCTAGCAGAGCAACATGGTCGATACCTAGGTTAGTTACGGCAGTAACGGTAGGGTGGACGAGGATATTTGTGTTATCATATTCTCCCCCGATGCCGCACTCAACGACGGTGGAATCTACGGATTCCTGAAGATAAGCATGTAGTGCCATGAGGGTTAGGTAGCAGAAATAGGCCGGCTTGCTGCCAGGTGTATCGGGAGCGATGTTTGAGGCCTCGGCGGCGGATTCGAGTCGATCCCATACTTCAAAGAAGTATTTAGCGAAAGTGGGCTCGGAGAGAGGCTGGTTGTCTATCTGGATGCGCTCACGGGCGAATCGAAGATGTGGTGATGTGTAGAGGCCGACTCGATGGAGTTTGGGGGTTGATTGCTCTGCGGTAGGAAGGTATTGAGCTAGAATTGAGGAGATAAAAGCGCTCGTGGAGCCTTTTCCCTTCGTCCCCGCAATATGTATAGGTTTCAGCCGGTCAAATTCGGACGGCTGGTAGGGTCTTTAGCAGAGAGCAGAGGGAGAGGTTGCTTGGGAGCCGCACACCTCGTACCCTATCTTTCGACACCATTCAATCATCTCGGGTATAGCATACTTGTTCATGCCTCGCCCCGATTTACGAATTGCGTCCACGATGGAGAAATTAGACTGCAGCGTGTTGAGCGCGGCCACAGCGGCCTATAAATGGTGAGCAAGATTCCGTGGCCACGATAGATATATACTTGCACTGTAGTTGCGGTGCTCCATGATTGATGATGAGTGAAATAAACGGGCAATGGCTGAAGAGGAAGAGCGACGCAGCTTTCTTCGGGCTATAAACATGGGCGCATATTGGTAGGAGCTGGCACTGACGGTCTGCCGTCAAAACTCTCGGATTTATCTCGGGCCCAGACATTATTCCAAGGCTCAACCGCGCACTAAGCCGTTTTAGGCTTCACCTTCGCCAGAGTCTGGTTTACCTTACTAAGCTCAGACATATAATCAATTAGAGTTGCCTCAGTAGACTCATACTAAGAAATCGCGCTAATCCTTCGGATATTTGATCGATTTCTTAGTCCGAGGCACTTCGGCGAGATTTGTTAAAAGCACAAGCTTTTTTGGTAAGGAAAACTCACAAACCCCAACAAAATTAACCAACATCCCCACAACATATTTTGAGGAAAAAATTATATCAAATTACTCAGGAGATTGAGCTCTATAGATTATGAGATTTTAGGCTTTTTATACTTCTATATGGGCCTATACAGGCCTATATAAAAAGTGCTTACGCTTTTAACAATAGGAATTTCAACTTTAACGAAATTAATCTTAGATTTGGAAGAGAATAATGTAATTCTAAGGCATTTGATATATAAAGTAGTCTCCTAAAATTTATCTATAAACTTCTAAAGACTTAATTTTATTATGTTATAGAGGAAATCTATAACAAAGCCTTGTGGGAAACAATATAGTAGACTTATTAATAGGCTAGGTATATAGGTAAACAAGAAGTCAATAATATAATAGAACAAATAATAACTGGTAGAGTGGTTACCTAACAGATTAACTCTAATTATATTCTAAGATTTACTATAAGGAAAGGAACTATCTAGGTAGGGACTATGGGTCCTTAAATACACATCCATACTTCTAAGAAAGTTATTACTCTATCTGCTCTATCTGCTCTATCTGCTCTATCTACTCTATTGTAGATTATATAGGTTATACAGATAATATAGATTATATTATATAACCTTAGCTACTATTCCTTGTTATATAGCTCTACTAGTTCTACTCTAGACTATACCTATATTAACCAACTAGCTTCCTCTAACTCTTCTTTAAGTAGTTATAGTGTTATACTTAAAGTGTCCATAACACTATCTACCTCCTCTTTATTTTTGTCCTTAAAGATTCCTAATATCTCTAAGTTATCTACTAAAGGTATAATATCCGTGTAATTAATTTGGTTAATATTTTTACTTATTATACCTAAAGTTTCTTCTTTTTCTTCTATAGCTTGCCAGTATTATACTATTGCTAGAATACTATCTTTTAATAAGATAATACCATCTTTATATTCTTATTATGTGAAAAAGGGGTTAGTTTACGTTATACTAGCAAGTTGTCACGGGACCACCCCGTGACACCTCGCACACGTCTACCTGTTTCCACCGTCTCGACCTCTGTGTTAACGACTCAGTTGATTAAGGCACGTAACGGCAATCTAAGGCAATTTGCCATCACGTGACGGCAATCTAAGGCAGTTTGCCATCACGTAGCGGCAATCTACGGCAATCTGCCGTCCTCCACCATATTCCGCCAAATTCTGCTAAGATCTGCTAGGACCACGACCTAAAGCCTATTCTGCCCTGTATATGTGTTAACTAAGCAACTAAGTTAACAATATATATACCTTTTTCTTCCTATTTCCCTACTTTCTTTCCCTATACAACGTCTTAACTTTATTACGCAGTTTATATACATAGCTTATTAATATCTACTTCACTATATATTATTACCGCTTGTGCTCGCTCTGTGATACTACGTTACGTTAACCTTATATACCACCCTCCAAAATACAGAACAACCCTAAAGCCCCCATAACAGCCGCTAGCATTATATCCGCACTCTAAAAACAATTAGCAGAGATCTAGAAGTCCTTTATAGACGCCCTTATATAAAACTAAGCCACTTTAACTTAATAATAAGCTAAGTAAGAGGCACAACACCTATAAATAATTAAGGACCTCTAAGAAGAAGTTTGCATCCTTAAGATACCCTAAGACCAAATGCCTTCTCTAAAGATAAATATGTGGGATAAGAGTCCCAAACCTACAGTAACTATTTACCCTAAACTAACTACTATACTGTAACAATCTAAACAATTACTAGACCCTCTAATATTTACTAGTAAATAATAAGAACTCTAATTATTTCTAAGCTAGCTTAAAAATAAGCTAACTGGTAATGCTAACTACTACCTAACTAAAGCTAATTAACTCTGCTACGCCCTAAGTTAACTAGGAGGAGATATAGTTAATCTTATTAAACCCCTTTAACCAAACTTAGTATAAAGTCTAGTTATACTACTTAAAGCTATATATAGTAACCCGAACCGCCAAGCTATCGCCTAGAGGAAGATAAACTATATAACTTAAGGAATGAAAAGCTTCCCAGTATACTTCTCTGAATTTAACTGTTACGCAAAGGAAACAGGCTAGAATGACTTTACACTGGTTAACAGCCTTATTAAGTCCCTAAGCCCTAAACTAAAAACCTCCCTAATAGGTGTAGACCTACTAGGAGCCCTTAACGCCTGCGTAAATATTATTAATAAATAGTACAATGATATACTACGCCTAACACCGAAGTCCACTCCTTAATACAATATAACAACTCCGCGAACGTCTACTAAGTTATTATCTCAGCCTAAGCACTCTAACGCCATAGATATTAACACAGGGACCCTAGGATACGCTCTACTAGGGTCCCCTAAATAAGAATAACGCATTAAGCTAGGCCTTTGTTTTAAATGCGGAAGCAAGGGTTATATCTTAAGATACTGCTCTATCCCTATGCCTTAACACAATTTATAAACGGCTAATACTAATAACCGTTTACTGCATTAATCCTCCAGTTACTGTCCCCAATCTTTACCTAACTCCAGCCCCGCATTTAGTAAGCACTATTTATAAGGATGAAGTTATAACTAATGTTCTATAGGAACCCCTTCCTACTTGCTACTAAAAGGTATATCCTAGAGTTAAGTTGCTCTCTAGGACAGCTATGTTATAGGATCTTATTAAATGCATTAGATGTTATAAACCCTAACTTTTAGGATTGTAGTATAACCGTTAACTGCTGTCTTTGGCAGAAAGGTTAATAGGCTAACGCTTAAGTCCTAATTAATACAGGTGCTAGTGGCATAGGATTTATTAATAAGATCTTTGCGTAAGACAATAGGTTTACCCTAATACCCCTTAACCGGTATATTAACGTATTTAGATTTAATGGCAAACGCACTATCTTAGGCCGTATTACTTATATAGCGGCCCTAAGACTCTAATACCTAAACCATAAAGAATTAATTAAGCTCTTTATAACTACCCTAGGTTACCTAGTAATCCTTAAACAACCCTAGATAAAGCTATATAAGGTAACTATTAATTAGGACAACCTTAAGCTTCTATTTACCGCCCCTTGTTATAAGCAGAAGTGCCTTATAATTTACTGCTTAGACCCTAAACTAAAATCTAAGAAATCTACTAGGATCTACTAGTCTAAAATTTCCACTAACGTCTACCTTATACCTAAAAAGTCCACCTAATTCCACCTACCTAAGAATTCCACTAAATTCCACTAATATAAGATTTCCACCAACGCCTATTAAGAACCTGAAAATAACATATAACTATATACACTAACTCCAACTACTGCACCTTAAACCAAGTAGAAGCTTAAGCTTAATATACAAAAATACTAGAAGAACTAGTATTTTACTATAAAAAGGATATTTAAAGAACCCAAACCTAAATCTAACACTAACTTCGTACTTAATACCAAACCTAAATCTAAACAAGAAACTATATAAGAAACTAAGGACAATCTAAGCTTGCTTAATACCTTAGATATCTATATAATTAGAGCTACCCTATTAGCACGACTTGCTAGGAAACCTAAATATACAATCTTTGCCGTTATAATAGCCAATATTAAAAAGGCCCTAGCACTAAAGAAGTACACTAACCCTGCTATAAAAGTGCTAGTATGCCACTATAAGCACCTAGAGGTATTCTTATAAAAGGAAGCTAACAAGTTAGCAGAGTACTAACTATATAACTATAAGATTATACTTAAAGAAGGAAAACAGCCAGGATTTGGACCACTATATAGAATATCTTAAAACGAACTTCAAGTGCTGTGGAAGTACTTGGACAAACACCTTAATAAAGGATTTATTAGAGCAAGCTCTTCGCCTATAACTGTACCTATAATCTTTATTAAGAAACCTAGTAGTGGTCTGCGCTTTTATATAGACTACCAAGCTCTTAACGCTATTACTATTAAGAATTGGTACCTACTCCCGTTAATTTAAGAGACATTAAATTAATTAAGTAAAGCTCGCTACTATACAAAACTTAACCTTATCCACGCATTTAACCGCCTCTATATTACAAGAGGAGATAAATGGCTTACTACATTCCGCTGTAACGGAACCTTATAGCAGGAACTACGGTAGGTCCTATTATTAGGCTAGGTATATAGGTAAGAACAGTGTCAACAACATAATAATAACTGGTGGAGTGGTTGCCCAACAGATTAACTCTAATTATATTCTAAGATTCACTACCAGGAGAGAACTATCTACGGTAGGGACTGAGGTCCTTTAAATACACAACCATACTCCTAAGAAACCCTCTCTTGTACGTAAGGTACGTGTTATACGTGTTATACATAAACATATACTGCGTATACTCCGTATACTGCGTATAATATTATATAACTTGCTTACTATTCCTCATTATATGGTTCTACTGGCTCTATCCTAGACCGTGCCTATATTAACCAACTAGCTTCCTCTAACTCTTCTCTAAGTAGTTATAACATTATACTTAAGCTGTCCGTAATACTATCTCCCTCCTTTTTATCTTTGTTCTTAAAGATTCCTAATATCTCTAAGTCATCTACTAGAGGTATAATATCCGTTTAATCAGTCTGGTTAATATCTTTACTTATTATACCTAAAGCCTCTTCTTCTTTATAAGCGCAATGCTGTGCCCGTACTGTGGCTGCCATACTGTCGCTTAGTAAGATAATGTCATCTCCATATTCTTATTGTGCAAAAGCGGGGTTAGTGTGTATTACAATAGCGAGTCCCTTGTCTTAATAACCCTTATCTTGCTTGGAGTGCACTAAAGCAAACATTTAATCGTCTTACGACGTTTGCTCTGTCTTTAACGCTAAGTATACGCGTCCTATAACTCTTAACAGTCTTCGAGTTCCCTAAGTAACTTATTATAAGGTCTTATGTTTAATCTACTACTGCAAAGCTAAAGTCTAAGCTGGCCGCCGCGCGTGCCAAACTCTACTGTTCTGCTAAAGAGACCGCTTGGGCCCTAGAGGCTTAATGTCGCTCCTTTAAGTCTTAGTAGGTTGCGTTTGCTTAACTAACCCATCTTAAGAAGGTTCGTAAGAAGGTCCGTTCTAAGGAGTAGAAACTTGTTTAATAAGGTCTATAGGAACTTGGTAATAAAAGACCAATCCTTTTTCTAACTAAGAGGGAAACAACTCCGAGTAGCTTAGTAGGTGCTCCTTTTAGGTCCCCCTTAGGTGACTTGTTCTTTGGCGATCCTTCCTTATTAATACTGCCTAACCCTTTTTCTTTTAATACTCCTATACCTTTCCTATAGCGTTCTTTAGGTTGCTTAGTGGTTTCTAGGTAGTCTTACTATAGCCTATTTACTTTACTTTATACTATATTTCGTTATCTACGTCTTTATAACTAATAATCCTCAAAACTTGCTATTTGTCTTCCTCTTATCCTCTATATATGTCTGCTTTATAGACTGGTGGCTTAATATTCCTATATACTGGCTCTAGCATTGCAATATATTATATAGGGTAGATCTTTATTTTAGCTAGTAGGTTTAACTTATACATAACTAATAAAATTTCTTGCGCAATTTTAAAAGGTCCTAGTTTAACATAGTCTAACTTCTTGCTTAGTTGTTAACTCTTAAAATTTTTGTGTAGTAGCTATACTTTATCTCCCTCCTTTAGATCTGGTCCCTTAGATCTTTTAGTATTATAGTACCTTTTTATTTGTTCTTATACTAGTTTAGCTGTTTCCGTAAGGTCTGCATAAAGGTTTATTAACGTCTCTATTCTTTATTTAGCTGTGCTACTCGTTTTCCTTGCTTGGCGTAGCGATAATGATATTCTTGGCTTATACCCATAGTTCGCCTTAAATAGTAATGTTCCTATTCCTTCTTGTGGTGTTATATTGTATATAAACTATATAACTGGTAATAACAATACCTAATTATTCTATGCGTAATTAATATAATGCCTTAGATACTATTCTAGTGTCTAGTTTAGTCTTTCCGTTTGTCCGTCCGTCTGCGGATAATACGCTGTAGAAGTTACTACGTGAACTCCTTATTCTGCTAGAAACACTTCCTAAAATACTACTATAAATCTTAGATCTCTGTCTGATATAATTTTGTCTAGTACTCTATGTCTTATAAACACTTCCTTTATATAGATTTTAGCGACATCCTCTGCTAATATCTCTTCCGTGCATGCTATAAAGTATCCCCACTTTATAAGCTTATCTACTATTACTAAAATCGCGTTATGATCTTATCCTGTAATAGGATCTCTTAACTTTGGTAACTTAACAATAAAGTCCTATAATATAACCTCCTACAGTCTTCCTAGTGTCCTAATAGGTTATAGCCCTCCGTACAGCTTATACCTTGTTGGTTTATTTCTTTAGCAATCTAGATATTTTTTTATAACTTGTCTTGCTAGTCCCCAGATTCCTTAAATAATGTATTCCTCTTAAAGTCTTAATACTAAGCCTATAGCTCCGTTGTGTCCTTGTGTTATTCCCTTGTGGAATTCCTTAATAAACTCTTCTGTGATAGACTTAGGCACATACGTTGCTTTTCTGTTTTTATATTACTCTGAGTCTGGATCCTCTATCTATGCTTCTTAGATCTTCTATATTTAATTACTCTCTAGTAATTTATGGATCTGGCTTTCCTTAGTTACTATAATCTTTAGATAATTATACCTGGTTAATCCGTCTTGATCCTTTTGCAACAAAGCTCCTAATGGCTTTTTGTTATTTTATAGTTTAGCTTTTCTACTTAGAGCGTCTGCTCGTGCATTGTCTATACCCTTGGTATGCTAAATTTTGAAATAGTATTCTATAAGCATTTCCGCCCACCTAATCTGTCTTTAGTTAAGTTCCTTTGTTATTAGGAACCCTATAAGGTTCTTATAGTCCGTCCTAACTATAAACGGTTTATCTGTGCCTTGTAAGAATGCTCTTTATTTCTTAAGTGCTGTAACTATACCTAACAACTCCTTGTTGTAGATGTCGTAGTTCAACTCTAGTGGTGTTATTTTTTAACTATAGTATGCTACTGGATGCCATGCGTCCTAGTACTTCTATAGCAAGTATGCTCCTAGTACAAAGTCTAATACGTCTATCTTAATAACCGTTTCTAACCTTAGTTAATAGATCTTGAGGACTGGCTCTTAGGTAAATAACTCTTTAAGTTTCTAGAACAGCTTCTTCTACTTACTACCCCAAATCTACGGTTTCTCTTTCTTTATTAGCCTTGTGAACGGCTTAATGCTTTTTAACTATTGTGCTATAAACCTCCTATAGTAGTTACAAAACCCTAGAAATGACCTTAACTGCGTAATATTCTCTAGTTCTTGCCAACTTACTATAGCCTTAACTTTCTTTAGGTCTATACTGATTTTCCCTAGTTTAATAATAAATCCTACAAAATCGGTCTTTCTTGTAAAGAACTCGCATTTCTTAATTGCTACTGGTATCTGTTCTTCCCGTAGTCTCTTTAAAACCTATTTGACGTGTTCTCTATGTTCTTCCTTATATATTAAGTAGATGATAATGTCGTTAAAATATACCATAATAAACTCATTTAGGTGTTTTTTTAACACACTATTAATTCGCTTCTAGAACGTTGCTAGTGCGTTTATAAGTCTGAATTGTATAACTAATAGCTTATATAGTCCTTCCTTTAACCTAAAGGCTGCCTTTTATTTATCGCCTTTCTTAATCCTAATCTAATAGTACGCCTATCTTAGATCTATCTTTGTAAAGATCTTTACGTTGCCTATTCTGTCTTAGATTTCGCTAATTAAGGGTAAAGGATACCTATTCTTCCTAGTAATACTGTTTAACTGTCTATAGTCTATACATATCCTAAGTTTTCCGTTTTTCTTTAGGATAAACAATACTGGATATCCCGCTGATAATTATAACAGTCTGATGTATCCCTTACGTAAGTTCTCCTAGATAAACTCCTTAAGCGCTACTAACTCTGTTTTAGTAAGCTTATAGATTAGAAAGAACTTTAGACTTATTCCCTTTTCTAATTCTATTTTATAGTCATATGCTATATGCTCTAACAGCTTTTTACTTTCTAGTAACCATAACTTTTTACTATACTTGTAGTATCTCTTTGGTATATAACTTAAGCTTCGCTTAGTCTCTTTATACGTCGCTTTAACCTAGTACCACACCAACTTGGTCTATTGTCGCACTTTGCGTTATTAAGTATCCTTAATATTGACCTAACCTATAACCCAATCGATCTTTAGATTATACTCCTGTAACTAAGGCATTTCTAGTATCGCCTTGTCCTGTTCTAATAGTAGGATATTAAAAGACATTCTAACTGGTCTCCCTTTAATAGTTAACTAAATAGGTCCTGTTTTAAGATTAATAATGCCTTTTTTATAGGCTATCTAATCTCCTAAAATTGTTATAAGTGGATATGGGTGTTCCTTCTGTCTGTATAGTAACCCTATCCTTTCTACTACTTTTGGTGATATATAGTTCCTGGTTGCTTTACTATCTACCAACGCTTTAAACTGCTAATCTTGCCATTTAACTTTTAAATTTAGGTGTTGTCCTTAAATTCCTTTAAGGGTTTAAGGCTCTAATACTAGTTCCCTCTAGTTCTGTATGCCTCTTCTTTTCCTAACTGTTGACTGCTAAATCCTATTTATACTTAGTCCAAATTAGGCCAATACTTAGTTTATTTCTTTTCCTCTATGTGCTATGGATAAGTGTTCTCTAGGCACTCCTACCACTGTTATTTATCTAGGCATTCTTCCGTAAGGAATCTTCCTAGTTAAAGTGTTAAGTCCCCTTAGCTTTGCACTTCTACTAGGTGCTATCTATATATATACTTAGTATTTCTAAACCGTTTTTCCTCTAGTGCCTAATATATCCTTACTGGGTACTTCCGGTTTTTGTCTTTTGGTGCTCTATATATATTACATATATTATCCATACAAGCTATCTACGATAGTATATAATGCGCTATATATTTTAGGTTAACTCTTGGTTTGTCTTTGTTTTTAAGTTTAAACCTATACCTAGTTAACCTAACTACTAGTATCTTTACTGCGGGTACTAAGATTTATTATTTACTTTTCTAGTCCCTGGATCCTTCTTCTAGGTTCCTTAACATTATAATTAATGCTCCTTTAATGTAACTTATATGTTTTTCCGTAATGGGTTAGTTTTGGATAACTTTTTCGTCTAACTATATATAAAAGTCTTCCTATTTATTGTTGTGTTGTTGCCTATACCACTTTCTGTACAACTGGTTTAGTGTATATAGTCTATCTGTTAGAAAGTACCTTATTATCGCTGCATTATAATATTCTTTGGTATGTTTTTCTTTGAACCTAGTTAGGATGTCTAGATCCTCTTCTTATTCTAGTTTATCTAACCATTTTACCCTAGGTGTCTCTGCACTTGGCCTATTAGTAACTCTTTATACGGGTGCTCTATCTCTTATATAACCTAGTATAGCTAACCTCTTATCTAGCTTTTGCTCTTGCTATGTAATAATTCTTGTTCTAAACTTATCTATAGTTTCTTATTTTCTGCGTCTTGCAGCTGGATCCTTATAGTTATCTTGCTTTTTAATTCTAGTATTAACTGTTTAATCTTTAGGCTGAACACTGCGTTTATCTAGGATTGCTAACGTTCTTATTCGTTCCCTAAACTTATAGTTCTTAAACTTGCGTCCTATACTTATTTGTTTGTCTATAAACTGAGTAGCTACCCTTTCCTATTGGTTTTCGTTCATTGTGGGTCCTTAGGTATATCTTATCTTGTTTTAAGAATTTTAAGCTTCTCGCATCTTCTCTTAAGAATCTTAAGCCTATGGCCTTTTGCCTTTATTGAGTGATAAGCTAGCACTAGTAGTTATCTACTTACTTAGTTTCCTCTAAACATTACTCCTATTATCTTATAAAGCGATGGAAATTGTATTTAATGGTGTTATAACATTCGTTACTAAACCCTGTTTGGTAATAGTCTTAGTCTCTACTTCTATTTCAACTTCTTTAAGGTCTGTATACTCCTAGTAAGCTGCCTTTATTGCCTTATTGTTGGTAAATGCTTTGCCTATATTGAATTTATTGTCTTTAATGTCTGATCTATAAGCTGGTTTATTAGTTCCTTTAAACTTAAATAACACTGGCTCCTATAGCTAATAGCTTACGCTATACTTAGCGTCCTTATAAATTTGGTATACGTTGTTATAACAAAACGCAAAACTGTTAATTAAACATTCTTTTATTCCTTATAGTGCACTATTATCCCTCTATATGTACGTGCTATCTGCTGGTCTTGTTCCCCTTACCGCGTGGTTACTCTAACCACCTCTATAGTCTTTGGCGAAATAACCCTGTTTTCTATAATTTATGCAAGCCCTATCTTTAAACTATTTTTCTTATTGTGGAGTCCGCCTAAACGTCTTCTACTATTAAAATCCCTGGTTTGGCCTCTGCTCCTAGGTCCTTTAATTACTAGATCCTTAACCTCTAGGTTTTTATAGTTTCTTTTCCCACCTTTAGGTTTCTTTAGTACTACTTAGGTCTATTAGCTCTACGCTATTCTATGGTTTTTAACTCTATGTCTATTATTGCGTACTCTGCGCCTTATACAACTATGGAACTCTGTCTTGCCCTTTCTTAGCTTGTTCCCTTTGATAGATCCTATTATTAATCTTTATTAACTGGTCTATTAACTCCCTTAGAGTATCCGTATCTTCTATTAGGATAATTGTGTCCTAGACTTTAGCCTTAAGTCCTTACTTATACTGTGCTATAAGCGCCCTGTTATTCCACTTAACCTATATGGCTAGTGTTTGAAACTATGTTATATACTTAATTGCTAAAGTGCGTTGTACTAGGTTCTGAAGTTTTTGTTTTACTATTGTGGTTGCTTTAGGGTCTTTAAACATTTACGTTAACTATTCTACGAATCCGTTTTAACTTGCAAACACATACCGTACGTCTGGGTTAGTAGTTGTTACTCCGTTTGCTTGTATCTCTATAAGGTAAGACTTAAACCACTCTAGAGCTCTTCCTAATAAGAATAGTCCTGCGTATGCTATCTAGTCTATAGGTGTTGCTAACTTTGCTCCTTCCTGTATAACCTTAAAATGTATTTGTGTAAGAAACCCTTTAAGCTTTAACTTCTCCCCTAAGAATTGTTTAATTAAAGGTAACTTAACCTTTGCTGCTCTAATTCTATTAATACGTTCTTTAAGTAGCCTGCTATTATTTTGTAAGCGATTAACTATTTCTTGTAACTAACCTTGTATAACCACTTAAGAATCTGTGTCCGCTATACTGGTATCTCCTAACCCTGAGGTCGTGGCTGCCGTTGATATTGTTATAACTGGTGCTTTGGGTGGCATATTGTTCGACCTTTATTTAATACTATAACCTTAGTAGTGAATGTGTAATGGAACCTTGTAGTAGGAACTACGGTGGGTCCTATTATTGGGCTGGGTATATAGGTAAGAACAGTGTTAACAACATAATAATAATTGGTGGAGTGGTTGCCTAATAGATTAACTCTAATTATATTCTAAGATTCACTACTAGGAGAGAACTGTCTATAGTAGGGACTGAGGTCCTTTAAATATATAACCATACTCCTAAGAAACCCTCTCTTGTACGTAAGGTATGTGTTATACGTGTTATATATAAACGTATACTGCGTATACTCCGTACACTGCGTATAACATTATGTGACTCGCTTACTATTCCTTGTTACATGGTTCCACCGGCTCTATCCTAGACTGTGCCTGTATTAACCAACTAGCTTCCTCCGACTCTTCTCCAAGTAGTCGTAATATTATACTTAAGCTGTCCGTAACATCCGCACCAGGTATATACTATTTAAATACTTAATAACGCTATTTAGCCTTATAAATACCCCGAGTTTATTTTAGCACTTTATAAATAATACTCTACGACCTTACCTGGACGTTTTCTGTACTGCTTATATTAATAACATCTTGGTATATAGCAATAACCTAACTAAATATAAGAAACACGTTAATCTTATCCTAAAAGCTCTGCGTGGAGCTAGCATATAGTTAGATATAGATAAATACGAATTCCATAAAATAGAAGTCCTATACTTAGACTTATTATTTCTATAAATAGCATATAAATAGACCTATAGAAGATTAAAGTAATTATAAACTAGCAAGAACCTAAAAACGTTAAGGACGTAAAAGCCTTTATAGGATTTGCTAACTTCTACTAACGGTTTATTAACAACTTCTCCGCTCTAGTTTTACCCCTTATAGCTCTAACCTAAAAAGATAAAGTCTTTATCTTTAACAAGGAATGTAAGAAGGCCTTTACCTATCTAAAAGTCATGTTCACTACCATACCTATACTCTAACACTTTAACCTAAACCGAAAGAGTGTTATAGAAGCTAATTTATCTAACTACGTCACTGGAGGTATTCTGTCTTAGTATAATAAGGAAGGAGTACTATACCCTATAGCATACTTCTTAAAACAACTAAGTTTAGCTAAATATAACTACAAGATCTATAATAAGGAATTATTAGCTATTATTAGATGTTTTAAATAATAGTAACCCAAACTGGAAGGCGCTAGATTTCTAATTAAAGTCCTTAGCGACCATAAGAATCTATAGTATTTTATAACTATAAAACAACTAAGTTATTATTAAGCCCGCTAGTTAGAATACCTATCCTATTTCCAATTCTTAATTATATACTGTCTAGGCGTTTAAGGTTAAAAACCTAATACCCTAACCTAATATTTACAAGACATGCCAGTATAGGAAGAAGCACGTACCTACTATAATTAAACTCTGCTTTACCCTAAACTATTTAACCCTCCTATTAAAGACGTTATAATACACGTCCTTTAAATAACTGGTTAATTAATTAAACAGATAATAGTCAACAAATACCCAAATAATAAGTTTATCTAAGAGACGCTTAAGCTAATCCAAGATAGTATTAGACGCTCTAAAAGGATTTCTTTAAGTAAATACAAAGCTTGCAGAGACCGCTTATACTATAGGAATCGCCTAGTTATACCCAACCACGATAAACTTAAGCTTAAGCTCCTTAAACACGTATATAACCTATTAGTAGCCAGTTACCCAGGCTAAAGAAAAACCCTAAAATTGCTCTAATGAGAATATTACTAGCCAAACATGCATAATATGATATAAAGATATGTCTCTAGCTACTATACCTGCCGATAAGCTAAAGCTTTACATAAGACATACAACGGCTTTCTAAAGCTACTACCTATTCCAGACCAAAGAAAAAGGATATCTTAATTAACTTTGTTATTAATCTCCCTATAAGTAAAGGCTATATAAATATTATAGTAGTAGTAGACCAACTATCTAAGATAAAACACTTAATCGCCTACCCTAATATGTTAGCGCCTACCATTGCCCAACTATTCCTGGATTATATATAGAAACTCCACGGACTTCCTAAAACGATTATCTCCAATAAAGGCAGACAGTTTGTCTCTATATTCTGGAAAGAACTAACTACTTAACTCCAAATTAAAGCACTGTTATCTATAGCATACTATCTAGAAATAGATGGTTAAACGGAACGTGTAAATGCTATAATGGAATAGTATATTTGGATATACACGTCGTATTTATAGGATAACTGGATAAACTGGCTTGCATTTACTAAGTTTACTATAAATAACTCCATCTTAGAAACCATAAGGGTCTCCCTATTCTTAGCTAACTACGGCTAGTATCCACAAATGGGTTTTAAACCCTTTAGTAATATTCCTTACCTAGCTTATTAAGCCTTATAAGTTATAAAGGCAAATAAATTTGTAAAGAAGATGGAAGAACTATAAGAGTTCCTTACTAATGAAATAACATAGGCCCAATCTGTCTATAAAGCCGCAGCAAATAAGAACTAAACCCTAGCACTAGTTTACCAAATTGGTAACTTTGTCTAGCTAGATATAAGAAATCTAAATCTAAAACGACCTACTAAGAAACTTAATTAGAAGAACGCCGGCCCTTATAAGGTTAAAAAGGTTGTCTCTCCTTATGCTTATTAACTGAAACTCCCTAATACAGTTAAAATCTACCTCGTATTCCATATATCAGTCCTCTACCCCACTGCCCCTATATTAGACGCCCTGCCTAGACAGATTTAGGACCCTCCCCTACTAGTTAAGGTGGATAGTAAGGATAAGTACTTTATTAAAAGAATTAATAACATTAAGTATAATAAATGGAAACGCCAGTATATATACCTTATAAAGTAGAGAGGCTTTACTAAACCCTTATAGGAACCTATTAACTCTATAGGACTTATACAAGCCGTAAAAGACTTTTATAAACTCTACCTAGAACTACTACAGCCCCATCTTGTAGAAGCTTAAGTTTAAAGGGGGGGTACTGTTACAGGACCACCCCATAATACCTCGCACACATCCACCTGTTTCCACTATCTTAACCTTTATATTAACGACTCAGTTAATTAAGGCACGTAACGGCAATCTAAGGCAGTTTGCTATCATGTGGCGGTAATCTACGGCAATCTGCCGTCCTCCACTATATTCCGCTGAATTCTACCAAGATCTACTAGGACTATAACCCAAGGCCTATTCTACTCTATGCATGTATTAACTAAGCAACCAAGTTAATGATATATATACCCTTTTCTTTCCCTACGCAACGTCTTGACTTTATTACGCAGTTTATATACATAGCTTATCAATATCTACTTCGCTATATATTATCACCGCTTATGCTCGCTCCGTAACACAAGTCCTTTATCTTGGCAACCCTCTTTATATTTAGAGTGCACTAAAGCAAATATTTAATCGTCCTATAATGTTTACTCTAAATATATACGTTCTATTACTCTTAACAGTCTTTAAGTACCCTTATTAATTACTACTAGGGTCCTAGGTTTAATCTACTACTACAAAACTTAATAATAAGCTATTTATAGCGCTAGCTAAACTTTATTGTTCTTATAACGTAGAATAAAAGGCTACCATTGCCTAATAACATGCTCTTAACTCTTGTCTTGCTATATCCGCTTAGTTAATCCGTCTTAAGAAGGTATATAAGAAGGTGCATTCTAAGGAGTAGAAACTTGTAGAATAAGGCCTCTTAAAACTTAGTAATAAAAGAACAGATTCTTGTTACGGACGCTTTAAGTACAATATTATAACTACTTAGAGAAGAGTTGGAAAAAGCTAGTTAGTTAATAAGGGCATAGTCTAGAATGGATCCGGTAAAACCATATAACAAGAAATAGTAACTAAGGTTACATAATGTGATCTGTGTAATCTGTGTAATCTATAAGATCTATAATAGAGTAAATAGAGTAGACAGAGCAGATAGAGCAAGGACTTTCTTAGGCGTATAGTTGTGTATTTAAGGACTTATAGTCCCTACCTAGATAGTTCCTTTCTTTATAGTAAATCTTAAAATATAATTAAAGTTAATCTATTAGGCAACCACTCCACTAGTTATTATTTATACTTGTTATATTATTAACTTCCTATTTACCTATATAACCTAGCCCAATAACAAGTCCACTGTGGTATTTCCTATAAAGCTTTGTTATATATTTACTACCTAGTTACGGTATTAATAAAGTTAAATAATATACCACTAAAAGCACTAGTTACGACGCCATCTACGGCAGCTATGACCTTAGGATTAGGAGGAGATACTAGTATAAGAGATACTAATTTACAGCTAGTTACGGTGGGTTAGTTACAGAAAATGGTTAATTAATTAACAGACAACAATTAAGTACTTAAAGATTAAATTAATAAAATTGGAGCAGCTAAGGTTAAGTTACCCTTAATTAAATAATTCTTAGGAGAGAAGTTAAAACTTAAAGGATTCCTTATATAAATACACTTTAAGGTTATATAAGAGGGGGCTAAGTTAGTAATACCTATGGACCAAGTAGTATATATAGGATTGTTCTTAACTAAAAGAGTACTTAAGTAGTTTAAACCTTACTTTACTAAAATTTAAGTTAATAAAATATTAACAGCTAATTAGGAAGTATAGTTTATATTTACTAGCTAGAATGGGTTTATAGAAAGACTTATACATATATTTAGAGACCTAGAAGTAATAACTATAGCAAAGAAAAAACTTTAGAACCTAGTATAACGCACTTTAGTAATTAAGTATATAATATAGTTTTAGACACTTATAACGTAGGTTAAGTGGAATAATAAGGCACTTATAGCACAGTATAAATAGGGACTTAAAGCTAAAGTCTAGGACGTAATTATCCTAATGGAAGATGTAGAAACCCTAAGGGATTTAATAGATTAGTTAGTAAAGATTAATAATAGGATCTATTAGAGGGAACAAGCTAAAAAAGGGCAAGATAAAGTTCTATAGTTATATAAGGCGTAGAGTACGCAGTAATAGATATAGAGTTATAAACTATAAAATAGTGGGCCAGAGCTAATAGACCTAAGCGGTACTAGAGAGTCTAAGAGATAGAATAAGAAACTATAGAAACCTAAAAGTTAAGGATTAAGTAATTATAGGACTAAGGAGTAAAGGCTAAATTAGGGATCTTAGTAGCAGAAGACGTTTAGGCGAACTCTATAATAAGAAGAATGGTTTAAAAAAGGAGCTTATATAAATTATGGAAAACAGGGTTATTTTACTAGAGACTATATAGGTAGTTAGAGTAACTATATAGTAAAAGGCACCAGGTTATTAGAATATAATAATATAGATATAGGGATATTACGCAGGACCAAGGAGTGTTTAATTAAGTACTTTATGTTTTGTTATAATAACGCATGCCAAATTTATAAAGATACTAAGTATAGCGTAAGCTATTAGCTATAGGAGCTAGAGTTAAGAGGACTTAAGGGAACTATAGAGTTAGATAAATAGTAGGATTAACTTTATAAGCTAGATTAAGATATTATAGTAATATACAGGTAAAGATCAGTAACTATAATAATAGAGTTAGAGTACTTATTAATTAATAGCAATAAGGAAAGTAAAGGGACTAACTAGGAGTATTTAAACTTTAATAACGTAATAGAAGTAGAGACTAAGACCACTATAGAACGCGGTTTAGTAACGGGTATTATAATACCGTTAGATATGGCATCTATTACTTTATAAGATAGAAGGAGTAATGTCTAAAGTAGACTAAGTAAGCAGACAACTGCTAGTGCTAGCTTATTACTTAATAAAGGTAAAAGGCCAAAGGCTTAAGATTCTTAAGAAGAGATATAAGACGCTTAAGATTCTTAAAGTGAGATAAGACATACCTAAGAACCTATAATAGACAACAACCAATAGAAAAGGGCAGTAGCTTAGTTTAAAGATAAATAAATAAGCTTAGGATAATAGTTCCTAAGGAACTAAGACTTTAAAGAACAAATAAGGTCTATAATAGTTCTAGGTAAATATAGTGTTTAGCCTAAAGGTTAAAAGGTTAATATAGTAATTAAGAAGTAGGACAACTTTAAGGATCCTTTTAAAAGATAAAAATAAAAAAAAAGTATAGACGAGTTTAGATAATAAATTGTTATATAGTAAGAACAGAAGCTAGACTGGAGATTAGCTATATTAGAACATATAAGGAATAAAGCACTAGTATAGAAAGTTATAAATAGGCTAAGGGTAGAAATACTAAGAGCTAAGTAGTTAGATAAACTGAAATAAGAAGAGAATCTAGGGATTCTAACTAGATTTGCAGAATAATATACTAAAGGTTACAATAATGCAGCAATAAAGAGATACTTTCTTATGGATAGATTATATACACTTATAGAGCTGTATTAAAAGTGGTATAGGTAAAGAGGAAACAATAAGTGGGAAGATTTTTGTATATAGCTAGATAAGAAAGTTATACCAAACCAAGCTATATCTAAGAGGCAGGTAAGCTATATTAAAGGGGTATTAGTTATAATATTAAAGAACCTAGAAGAACAGGCCATAGACTAGAGAGAGATAATGTAAGTATTAGTACTAGTAAATAATATAGCAACATTTAGGTTAACGCGGGAGAGGTTTAAACTTAAGGATAAAGATAAGCTAAGAGTTAACCTAAAGTACCTAGTGTATTACATATTGGTATAGATCGCATATATGGATAATATATATAATATGCATAGGACACCTAAGGATAAGCATTATAAGTATCTAATAAGGATATACTAGATAATAGATAAAAAGCGGTACAGAGACGCTAAGTATATATATAGTTAGTACCTAGTAGAAGTTTAGGAGTTAGGAGACTTAACACTTTAACTAGAAAGGTTCCTTATAGAAAAATGCCTAGATAGATAATAGTAGTAGGAGTGCCTAGAGAACACTTATCTATAGTATATAGAGGAAAAGAAATAAACTAAGTATTGGTTATAGAGGGACTAAATATAGTTAAGGTTAGATAGCTAATAGTTAGAAAAAGTAGAGGCCTATAGGACTAAAGGGAGCTAGTAGTAGAGCCTTAAACCCTTAAAGGAGTTATAGGATAATATCTAAACCTATAAGTTAGTTAGCGAGATTAAAAGTTTAAAGTGTTAGTAAATAGTAGAGCAATAAGAAACTATATATTACTAGCAGTAGTAAAAAGGATAGGGTTACTATATAGATAGAAAGAACACTTATACCTATTAATAACAATTTTAGGAGATCTAATAGCCTATAGAGAAGGTATTATTAATCTTACAAGGAGGAAAACTTGAATTTGCGTATATGTAGCTCTTGCTGCACCCGGCCCAAAAAGACCAAAACCAACCAAAAAGAACCCTGAAAAACACCTAGAGAATCCCCCTGAGATACATACATCGCAGGGGAGGCACACGTCAAACGACGGTGGTTTGCACTCGCGCACGACCGCTAGAACCACGCCTAGCAATGGCCCTCCATAACAAGAACAGGCGAATACCACACCACAAAGCGTAAATACCTCTATTAAGAAAGCATCTAACAAAATATAAAGCCTATTAGATGCGTCTAGTATCCGCAATTATAGGGGAGTAACCGTTAGCTATAATAAACTAATATAGCTAGTAAAATAGCTCCGCCAGTTTAGCAAACCTTAGGTGCCCCTTTAGCAAACCCTTAACCAAATCCTCCAACGGCTAAGTAAAATTAAAAATAAACAAAACCCCTCCTTACTAGCGAACCGTACCTGGGCCGCCGTAGCTATGCTTCTATAGCACAGGGAACCTACCCCCCTTAAGAAAATAACCGGGTATATAATTATAATATAACCAAACACAGAAAAAGCAGAGGGGCTTAAGGGATAATTAGAAACAGAAGTTCTTATAGAGATCCGTAAAGAGGTCTATAACACTATTATAGTCTAACACTTTAGGAGCGGAGACATTAGAGTTACCCTGAAGAACCAATAGGTAAAAGAGCAAGCCGTAAGGGCAGGGGACAGGCTAGGAGAATATATTAGCATAAAAGTGCTCTATAAAGATTACCCAGTTAAAGTCCTAGCGGTTCCCATAAGCCTTAGGGTAGAAAGGGAACGCTAGGCAGATAACACAGCAACTATATATAAGATAGTAAAACAAATGGAACGCCTTATACTAGGTCTTAAGATTACCCAAATCTAATAGCTTTAATCGGAAAATGCAAACTAAGTATATAATAAGAACAATAAGAGAATATAAGGGTCGCCAAAGACTTACTAGGGAGACACTAGCCAAACACATAGCTCCCTTATTATTAGCATATACACGCTAGGAATATAAAAACTCCTTATCTAAAAAGGAATAATTATAAATGGCCTTATATATAACACAAGGCTCTACAACCATAGATTACGCCTAGAATGATGCTATTGCTATATATAATAGGGACACACCTAAACCACATACGCAGCACAGGTGTGCTACGGCCACTGTGCAGGCCCCTATAATATAAGACACTGCTTAAATTAAGACTAAACAAAATGCGCAAACTGCCACTAAAGCACACATAAGGCGTGGGAGAGAGAAGACTGCATTAAATATAGGAGACAGAAGGTAAGGGCTTAATAGCTATGGGAACAACTGCACGCTAGGTTATATAAATGGAAACAATAGGCAATAAGCTAGGGGGACGCAGGTGCCTTCCTAGCATTTCCTACCTTTAATACTAGGGGGCTAGGCCAGCCATCCTAAGCCTTAATAGGCTAGAAGTGACGCCGCGTGATATTACCAGACTGACCAAGGACTTAAGGGTTATAGGAGATACAAGGGAGAGGACGCCCTATAGGAAGACCCTTATAGACAGCTATAGTAAGCTTAAGACCAGGACAATTAAGAATTAGACTTAACGCGGCAAATATAACATTTGCAGCCGACCTATAAAGGGCATATAGCTAACTAGTAAGATTAGGGGAAGAACTGGAGTTAATAACAGATTTAGACTTAAAAGCGCTAATAGGAACACAAAACACGGGAATAGAAAGCTCTATATAAAATAAGTAGCGACTAGAGTATAGACACAAAAGATAGAAGTTCTAAATATCCTAAAGAAAGTGAAAATAGAAGAAGCAAGGAATAAAGAAAAGATAAAGGACCCCCACTAGGGGTCCGCCACCTATCTATTATATAGTATAACTGCGGTAATACAAACCACCGCCTTGCAAGGCCCCTACTAGACAGTCTAGACCCAGAGAAACACTATATCCTTGCTATATAAGAGCCGTATTACAATACCTATATATAATTAATATACTACCCCTAAGGATTCCAGCTCCTATATAAACTAAAAGCAGCTATACGCGTGTGTTTTATAATTAGTAAGGCTATTAGCCTGTCCTTATAGTTATAGCAGGCAGTTAACCCAGATATTGTAGTTATAACAATCCAGATATATAGGGGACTAGTATAAATTATTAATATATATAACCTAAGAGTTAAAGAGGTCCCACAAATAGAAAACATTATATTGGTAATAAGCTTACTAGAAATTAAAGGCACAGAGTTTATCCTATTAGGAGACATAAACCTCTACTACCTATAGTAGGGGGGTATCCATGTTGCTGCTAAATAATAGGCAGAGTGCCTACTAAGAGCTATAGATATCTAGGGCCTTAAGCTAGCCACCCTCCTAGGAGCAATTATATGGCAATAAGGCACTGCCAGAAGTATAATTAACCTTATATTTATAGACGAAGGCCTATACCAGAGACTTAAAAGGTATAACTCTAAAGAAGAATGGGCACTTACCCTAAACTATATCCCTATCTAGATATAGCTAGATCTGGATATTAAGGCGCAACCAAATAGTAAAAGATACGTAATAAGGAAGCTTAAGATAGACAGTTTCCTTAATATAGTTAAATAACAACTTTAAGACCTAGAAGAAATCCACCCAGTACTAAATAAGCGAGGCTTATTAGTTACCCTTAAGGAAATTAACTAAAGACTAGAAAGGATCTAGGCAGCAATTAAAAATAGGCTAGAAAAGCACTACCTAGTCTTAAAACTAGGCCCCTACGCATAATACGCATAGTCCGCAAAATACGCGGTTCTTATTGCCAGCTAATAATAAGCAAGAAGGAAATATATAAGTAGCTATAACCCTAAAGACAAGAGACAATATAAAGACATAAGAAACCAGTTAAAGAATACCCTAAAGGGGAGGCAAGGAATAACTAGAGACAGTTTATAGATAAGTATACTTCTAACCTAAGCCTCCCCTATAATAAGGGCCTTTGGACTATAGCGAAATGGGTAAAGAAAAAGGCAGGGCGCCTAGTAGAAGACTTATACCTACTACCCCTATAAAGAGCAGGGGAAGCACAGGCCACTAACAATAATAACAAAAAGGCAAAGATCCTTATAGAAAGGTTCTTCCCCTAACCAGCTCTAGTAGACCTTAATAATATTATAGGTAAAACACTGGTAACTTGCCTATAGGTTAACAGCGATATAATAACAGAGGAAATAGCCAGAACTATTAGCCGCCTTTTAAATAATACAGTACTAGGACCAGATAGAATTCTAAATAAGGCCTTAAAGACCTATAGACCACTTATAGCACCCTAGCTTGTAGATGTAGCCAGAGCATACTTTACTATAGGCTACTACCTGTAACTTGGAAGATCTATAACAACAGTTGTCCTATAAAAAGAAGGTAAAGCAGATTACTTAACCCCAGGAAGCTACTGCCCTATTACCTTAGAAAACACCCTTAGTAAGATCTTAAAAAGGGTAATAGCGGAGCGTATAGTAAATATAGCTAAGAAATACGCCCTACTACTATAAAGTTAAATGGGGGCAAGAAAGAACCGCTTAACACTATTAGTACTTACGCTACTCGCTACCACTATTAAATCTGCATAGGCGATGCGAAGGGACTTCGTAGTATTAATGCTTAGCTTAGATATTAGTAGTGCCTATAATAATATACCCCACAAGCGCCTCCTATATATTTTTAGGGCAAAGGGCTTCCTAAAATGGATTATATAATTTGTTTAAGGGTTTATAGGCCAGAAAGAAATATTACTAGTCTTTAGCGGATACTAGAGCCCCCCTATCGCAGTTATAATAGGAATACCACAAGGATTACCCCTCTTGCCTATACTCTTCCTTTTCTTTATAAGCAACCTGCTTAACTCCTTTAAGGAAGGGGCAACTTAGGGGATAGGCTTTATTAATAATATAAACCTAATTATATACGGGCCAACAGCCGCAGAGAATTGTAGAACACTAGAGAAAGCCTATAACACCTATATAGAATGGGCAAGACAATATAGAGTCTAATTCTTACTAGAGAAATACCAGCTAATCTATTTTATAAGAAAACGCAACTAATCTGCAGATCTTTAGCATTTAATTTATATCTAAGGCTTTAGGGGTCAACCAGTTCAGGGCCTAAGGGTATTAGGAGTATAGGTAGATAGCAAGCTCTAGTAGAGCGTACATACGGCATAAGCGGTCTATAAGGGCTAAGTATAGTATATTGCATTATCCAGAATCATCAATTCTATATAGGGACCATGCTTTTAGAGGTTACGCCTACTATATACAGTAGTTATCCAGCCAACCATAACGTATAGGTCCAGTATTTGGGCTATTAGAGAAACTAAGAAAGGCCCCCCTAAATCACTCCTTAAACCACTCTAAAAGGTCTAAACAGCCTGCCTCTAGAGTATAACAGGAGGGTATAAGCAAACGGCTACAGCACTGCTTAAGAAGGAAGCCAATATTCCCCCCTTATAACTACATATTAAAGCCACTGTAATGCAAAGGGCGCAAAATAAACGCAACTCTAATGTCATAAAGTATATCAAGACACGCCTAAATAAACTATGGAGGGACTTTAGGGCCCCCTATAGGAGAACAAACCAACAACCCTAAAGTAGGGAAGATATATTAGAGAAACAGGTAAAGAAAGCAGAAGAAGAATAGTGCTGCTTTAGGGCCCAGGCCTATATAGAGGAGGAAGGGAGACGCGTAAAAGGTTAACAAAGACAACAGTAAAAGAGAGAAAGGAGCTAAAGTAAAGCATAAAAGAACGCTGGGAAACCATCTACCGCAATACAATACTGGTTAGACTAACGCTAGAGAGGCATATAGGAGTTAAAGGTACAGAGGCTATCTTAGACAAGAGGAACCCAAGCCATAGCATAGTTAACGCTATAGGGGGTAAATACTTAAGGGCTCCAAAAAGGCCTAATAAAGGCAGAAAATACAATAGCAACACTCTTAAGAACAGGAATAATAGGACTAAAAGACTAGCTCTACTGGGTGGGTATCCTAGTAGGTAGCCTAAGATGCAAATATAGTTAGCTAAGACAGACACCAAAACACATAATACTATTATACCCCTTACGCACCAACTAAGAAGCAATACTCTTAGTAGCTAGCATAGAGAACTATAATACACTGCTCTTAATATAAAAAGGTCTCAAGGCGGTTACCCAGTGGCTTATTAACTAAAGTGTACTAGACCAGTTCCGGGTTGCAAAGGAAATAGTAATAAAAGGTAAGGGGGCGAGTATTAGGCGCCCCCTAATAACTCTATAGTAGTAGAGTTAAGTTTGCGATACTAGCGCGTCTATAGGCTTGTTACGGCAGCAGTGGTTCCCAAGGAGGTCAAAAAGTAAGGTAGTAGAGCACTATAGGTAACTCGCAGGCGCCTTATAGGCGAGTCCCAAAAGGCGGGGAGATAGATCATAGGGTTTTCTCATTTTCCTAAATAGAGTTTTCTCCCTATATGTAAATAAGGAGTAGTCCGCGTGGGCCCAATAGGGATCTAAATTGGACGTTAAGCAATGAATTATTATTATTAATCTTAAAATAAGACTAATTTAGTTAACTATTAAAGAAAGACCAGTTAAGATGTCTTTTAATATCCTACTATTAAGAAAGGATAAGGCAATATTAGAAATGCCTTAGTTACAGAAATACAATCTAAGAATTAACTGGGTTATAGGTTAAGTTAGTATTAAAAATATATAATAACATAGGATGCAATAATAGACCAAGATAGTATAGTATTAAGTTAGAGTAATATACAAAGAGACTAAGTAAGGCTTAAGTTATATACTAAAAAGATACTATAAGTACAGCAAAAGGTTATAGAGTCTAGAAAGTAAAAAGCTATTAAAGTATATAGTATAGGACTATAAGATAGAGTTAGAACTAGAAATAAGTTTAAAGTTCTTTCTAATTTATAAGCTCACTAAAATAGAGTTAGTGGCACTTAAAGAGTTTATTTAAGAAAACCTATGAAAAGGGTATATTAGACTATTATAGTTATTAGCGGGATATCTAGTATTATTTATTCTAAAGAAAAACGGAAAACTTAGGATATATATTAACTATAGACAGTTAAATAGCATTACTAGAAAGGATAGGTATCCTTTACCCTTAATTAGCAAAATCTAAGATAGGATAGGTAATATATAAATCTTTATAAAGATAGACCTAAGGTAGGCGTACTATTAAATTAGAATTAAAAAAGGCAATAAGTAGAAGGTAGCCTTTAGGTTAAAGGAAGGACTATATAAGCTATTAGTAATATAGTTTAGGCTTATAAATACACCAGTAATATTTTAGAAGAGAATTAATAGTATATTAGGAGAACACCTTAATGAATTTATTATAGTATACCTTAATATTATTATTATCTACTTAGTAAATAAGGAAGAGCATAAAGAATATATTAAGTAGGTCTTAAAGAGACTACAAGAAGAAAAAATGCTAGTAACAATTAAGAAATGCAAGTTCTTTACTAGGAAGACTAATTTTATTAAATTTGTTATTAAACTAGGTAAGATTAGTATAGACCTAAAGAAAATAGAAGCTATAGTAAGTTAGCAAGAACTAGAGAATGTTATACAGTTAAGGTTATTCCTAGGGTTTTGCAACTACTATAGGAGGTTTATAGCGCAATAGTTAAAGAGTATTAAGCTATTTATAAGGCTTATAAAAAAGGAGGAACTATAGATATAGGATAGTAAGTAAAAGAAGTTGTTCTAAGAACTTAAGGAGTTATTTACCTAAAATCTAATCCCTAAAATCTACTAACTAAAGCTAAATATGGTTGTGGAAACAGATATATTAGACTTTATATTAGGAGTATACCTACTATAGAAGTATCTAGATAGATGGCATCTAGTAGCATACTATAGTTGGAAAATAACACCACTAGAACTAAACTATAATATCTATAATAAGGAGTTGTTAGGTATAGTTATAGCGCTTAAAAAATAGAGAGTATTCTTATAAGGTATAGAGAAACTATTTATAGTTAAAACGGATTATAAGAACCTAATAGGGTTCCTAATTACAAAAGAACTTAATTATAGATAAGTTAAATAGGCAGAAATGCTTATAGAATATTACTTTAAAATTGAATATACTAAAGGTACTAAAAACGCGAGAGTAGATATACTTAGTAGAAGGGCAAAACTATAGAATAACGAAAAGTTATTAGGCGCTATATTAAGAAAAGACAAAAATAGGTTAATTAGGTATAACAGAAGGACTAAAATAAGTCTATAAAATGCTAGAGAGTAATTAGTTATAAAAGATCTAAGAAGTATAGAGTAAGGATTTAGAGTTAGAACAATATAAGCACTAAAAAGCTATATATATGCCAAAAGCAGTTACAAAAGAATTTATTAAAGAGTTTTATAAAGAAATGACTTAAGGATATAATGGAGCTATAGGCTTAGTGTTAAGACTTTAAAAAGAGTATATTATTTAAGGAATCTGGGGACTAGTAAGATAAGTTATTAAGGAGTGCCTAAATTGCTAAAGAAATAAACTAATAAGGCATAAGCTATATAGAGGGCTATAACCTATTAAAGTACTAGAGAGATTATAGGAGGTTATATTATAGGACTTTATTATAAAACTATTAAAGTTAAAAGATTCTATTACTGGACAAGATTATAACGCGATTCTAGTAATAGTGGATAAGCTAACTAAGTAGGGCTACTTTATAGCATATATAAAAGAAATCTTAGCAGAAGATATAGCTAAAATTTATATAAAAGAAGTATTTATAAGATATAGAGCACTAATAAAAGTTATATTAGATAGAGATCTAAGATTTATAGTAGTGTTTTAGGAAGTATTTTTAGCAGAATAAGGAGTTTAAGCAGCAACGTTAATAGCATATTACCTATAAATAGATGGTTAAATAGAGAGACTAAACTAGATATTAGAACAGTACTTAAGACATTATATTAATTACGTATAAAATAATTAGGTATTATTATTACTAGTTATATAGTTTGTATATAATATAACACTATAGAAAGAGATAGGTATGTTACCTTTTAAGGCGAATTATAGATATAAGCTAAGAACGTTGTTGTTACTATAATAAGTAAAGAAAATAAGTAGCATAGCTAAGTAAAGAATGGAGAACTTGATAAATCTTTATATATATCTTAGAGAAACAGCTAAACTAGTATAAAAAAGAATAAAAAGGTACTATAATGCTAAGAGATCTAAGGGACTAGATCTTAAGGAGGGAGATAAAGTATAGCTACTATATAAAAATTTTAAGAGTTAATAACTAAGTAAGAAGTTAGACTATATTAGGTTAAGACCGTTTATAGTTAAAATAAATATCTTAGAAGTTATATATAGATTTAACTTACTAGAGAAAATAAGGATCTACCCTATATAGCATATTGTAATACTAGAGCTAGTACGCGGGAATATTAAGCCACTAGCCTATAAAGTAGATATATATAGAGGACAAGAAAAAGACAAATAGGAAGTTTTAAAGATTATTAGTTATAAGGATATTAATAATAAAATATGGTATAAAGTAAAGTAGATAGGCTATAATAAGACTACCTAGGAGCTACTAGACAATTTAAAGAATGCTATAAGAAAGGTATAGGAGTATTAAAGGAAAATAGGTTAGGCAGTATTAATAAAGAAGGATTATTAGGGGATGGACTACCTAAAGGGGACTTAAGAGGAGCACCTGCTAATATATTTAGAGTTATTTCCCTCTTTATTAAAAAAGAATCTATTTTTTTATTACTAAGTTCCTAAAGGCCTTGTTTTATAAGTTTCTACTCCTTAAAATAAACCTTTTTATATACCTTCTTAAGATGGATTAACTAAGTAGATATAGCTAAATAAGAGTTAAAAGCCCGTTATTAGGCGGTGGCAGCCTTTTACTTAGTGTTATAAAAATAATAGAGTTTAGCCAGTGCTACTAAGAGCTTGTTATTAAGCTTTATAGCGGTAGATTAAACTTAGGACCCTAGTAGCAATTAATAAGGGTACTTAAAGACTATTAAGAGTAATAGGACGCGTATACTTAGTATTAGAAACTAAGTAAATGTTATAAGATAACTAAACATTTACTTTAGTGCACTCTAAGTAGAAAGAGGGTTGCTAAGATAAGGGACTTACTAGTATAACGCAAACCAACCCCTCTTTTGCATAATAAGAATATAAAGATAGCATTACTTTACCTAAAGATAGTATTGTAGTAATAGTACAAAACTGGCAAATAGTAGAGGAAGAAGAAGGAGCTTTAGGTATAATAAGTAACAATATTAACTAAATTAATTTAACGGATATTATACCTCTAATAGATAACTTAGAGATATTAGAAATCTTTAAGGACAAAGATAAAGAGAAGGGAGATAGTGTTATAGACGCTTTAAGTATAATGTTATAACTACTTAGAGAAGAGTTAGAAGAAGCTAGTTGGTTAATAAGGGTATAGTCTAGAATAGATCTAGTAGAACTATATAATAAGGAATAGTAACTAAGGTTATATAATAAAATCTATATAATTTGTATAATCTATAAAATCTATAATAGAGTAAATAGAGTAGATAGAGTAAATAGAGTAGATAGAGTAAATAGAGTAGATAGAGTAAATAGAGTAGATAGAGTAGATAGAGTAGATAGAGTAAATAGAGTAGATAGAGTAAATAGAGTAGATAGAGTAAATAGAGTAGATAGAGTAAATAGAGTAGATAGAGTAAATAGAGTAGATAGAGTAAATAGAGTAGATAGAGTAAATAGAGTAGATAGAGTAGACGGAGCAAGGACTTTCTTAGGCGTATAGTTATATATTTAAGGACCTATAGTCCCTACCTAGATAGTTTCTTTCTTTGTAGTAAGTCTTAAAATATAATTAGAGTTAATATATTAGGCAACCACTTTACCAGTTATTATTTATACTTATTATATTATTAACTTCCTATTTACCTATATAACCTAGCCCAATAATAAATCCACCGTGGTATTTCCTATAAGGCTTTATTACAATTCTCTTCTAATAGAGAGGGAAATAACTTTAAATACCTTAGTAGCTACTCCTCTTGGGTCCCACTTAGGTAACTTATTCTTTAGCAATCCTTCTTTATTAATACTACCTAACCTATTGTGGGAGGGTACGACTACTCTTAGATAGGAAAGCCACTGTGCTGTCGGTCAGTCGGTCGGTCGTAATCAGTCAGAAGTAATCAGTAAAGCAGTTAGTAAGAAGAGAAAGAAAGAAAGTATTCTAGTAGGTCGTGATATCCAAGAAGGAGGGAAGCCGAAGGCTCAATATATACAGGAAAATGCCAAGACACTAAGTATGGGACATTTTACCCCACTACACTATTTTCTTTTAATACTCCTATACCTTTCTTATAGCGTTTTTTAAGTTATCTAGTAGTTTCTAGGTAGTCTTATTATAGCCTATCTACTTTACTTTATATTATATTTTGTTATTAATGTCCTTATAACTAATAATCTTTAAAACTTCCTATTTATCTCCCTTTTGGCCTCTATATATATCTACTTTATAGGCTAGTGGCTTAATATTCCTATATACTGGCTTTAGTATTATAATATGCTATATAGAGTAGATTTTTATTTTCTCTAGTAAGTTAAGTCTATATATAGCTTCTGAGATTTTTGCTATAATTATAAATAGTCCTAGTCTAACATAGTCCAACTTCTTACTTAATTATTAATTCTTAAAATTTTTATATAGTAGATATACTTTATCTCCCTCCTTAAGATCTGGTCCCTTAGATCTCTTAGTATTATAATACCTTTTTATCCTTATTTATACTAGTTCTACTATTTCTTTAAGGTAACTATAAAAACTTATTAGGTTTTCCATTTTTTCTTTAGCCGTACTACTTATTTTCTTTGCTTATTATAGTAATAACAATATCCTTAGCTTATATTTATTGTTTGCTTTAAAGGGTAATATAACTATCCCTTTCTACGGTGTTATATTATATATAAACTATATAATTAGTAACAACGATACCCAATTATTTTGTATATAATTAATATAATGCCTAAGGTATTGTTGCAACGTTTGGTTTAGTCTCTTTGTTTAACTATCTGTTTATAAGTAATATGCTATTAGCGTTACTGCTTAAACCCCTTATTCTGCTAAAAATACCTCCTAAAATACTACTATAAATCTTAGATCTCTATCTAATATAATCTTTATTAATACTCCGTGCCTTATAAACACTTCTTTAATATAGATTCTAGCTATACCCTCCGCTAAGATTTCTTTTATACATACTATAAAGTAGCCCCACTTAGTTAACTTATCCACTATTACTAATATTACGTTATAATCTTATCTAGTAATAGGATCTCTTAATTTTGGTAACTTTATAATAAAGTCTTATAATATAACCTCCTATGGTCTCTCTGGTATCTTAATAGGTTAAAGCCCTCTATACGGCTTATGCCTTATTAGTTTATTTCTTTAGCAATCTAGATATTTCCTTATAACTTATCTTACTAATCCCCAGATGCCTTAAATAATATACTCTTTTTAAAGTCTTAATATTAAGCCTATAGCTCTGTTATATCCTTAAGTCATTTCTTTATAAAATTCCTTTACGAACTCTTTTATAATATTCTTTAGTATATATATAGCCTCTTAGTGCTTATACTGCTCTAAGTCTAGATCCTTACTTTATGCTTTTTAGATCTTTTACAACCATATACTTTTTAGTATCTTATAGGTTCTTTCTTCTTTTATTACTGCAATTTTAGGATAACTATACCTAATTAATCCGTTATTGTCTTTACACAATATTGCCCCTAATGGCTTTTCTTTATTTTATAACTCTGCCTTCCTACTAAGTATATCTACTCTTACGTTTTTAGTGCCCTTAATATACTAAATTTTGAAATAATATTCTGTAAGTATCTCCGCCTATCTAACTTATCTTTAGTTTAGCTCCTTTATTATTAGGAATCCTATTAGGTTCTTATAGTCTGTTTTAACTATAAATAGTTTCTCTATGCCTTATAAGAATGCTCTCTATTCCTTAAGTGCTGTAACTATACCTAATAACTCCTTATTATAAATGTTATAGTTTAGTTCTAGTGGTATTATCTTCCAACTATAGTACGCTATTAGGTGCCATGCGTTTTAATACTTTTATAGTAAGCATACTCCTAGTATAAAGTCTAATATATCTGTTTCTATAACTATATCTAATTATAGTTAATAGATCTTAAGAATTGGATCCTAGGTAAATAACTCTTTAAGTTCTTTAAATAGCTTCCTCTACCTACTTCCCTATATCTATAATTCCTCTTTTTTCATAAGTCTTATAAAAGGCTTAATATTCTTTAACCACTGTGCTATAAACCTCCTATAGTAGTTGCAAAACCCTAAAAATGATTTTAACTGCGTAACGTTCTCTAGTTCTTGCCAACTTACTATAGCTTTTACTTTCTTTAGGTCTATGCTAATTCTGCCTAGCTTAATAATAAATCTAATAAAATTGGTCTTCCTAGTAAAGAACTCGCATTTCTTAATTGCTACTAGTATCTTTTCTTCTCACAGTCTCTTTAAGACCCACTTAATCTATTCTTTATGTTTCTCCTTACTTGCTAAGTAGATAATAATAATATTAACCCTTTACCACATATGCAACCTTATTAAAAAGTAGCACCGCACTTCAAGACTTACGTATACCCATCTCCCTAGGTAAGGACCCTAGTGTATTTCTAGAATTTAATATAAAACTTATTAAATAATCTAATAGGACTTATATTTAGGGCATATAGTTTAGCTTAATTAGTAGCTACTAGATTATAGGTGTTGTGAGGGGACTTTATAGACAGGGGGCTATAAGGACACGATTGTGGAACAGGATAGATTAGTGAGAGAGACGAATCCTTGAGGAGGTGAGGCCTTAGGGATTGTGGAGACTATATACTATAGGCACGTGCCTCCGGCACGTGACTAACGGACGTCTAAGGGGTGTCTGGGGGTTGTCCTAAGGGCAACCCGAGGTGACCGCAATAATATCCCTTATATTGCCCCCCCCCTTCTTGCGGTCGGCCCCTAATCGCCATTACCTTACGGTAGAGGGAGATTATAAGGGCTCGTCTTAGAAGGGGTTTGGAGAGATATTAGTATGCCGTTATATATCATCTATCTATCTAATCCCTGCTTTAAACTCCTGAAAACCTTAATAAGGAAAAAACATAACTAGAGAAAAGATGTAAGGATTACTAGAAGACCTATTAGAAGCCTACTAGAAGTATACTGATAACTACCTAGGCTAACCCAAGGATTTTTATGCAACTCTACTTTTAAGCCTTTATGCCGGTCTGTAATTAATCGTAAGTGTTATAGGCAATTTGGTGTTCCTAATATGGTTCCATAGAACCTTTTAGTATAGGATTTAACGTACGGGGCCTTGGCTTACTGTTGTCTTTAACTGTTAGGATATGATCTATAATCTTGTAATCCTCTTTTATGATCCCCTACGTTACTAATATATTGCTCCTATATTTGCCCTTAGGCTATTATATACGGTTAGGTAATTAATTAGTTAATTAAAGAGACTTGTCTTGTTTAGGTAGAATTTTAACCTATATGCGTCTGTTATTAATGTTTTAATTGCCTTCCCTGGCCGCGTAATTAGTTTTTATAAGGAAGTGATGGCCAAATGGCGCATACGCGTGTTTCCTTCCTTCTGAATTGCGCTATTATAATGGAGTTATATCGGTAAGGTTGCGGCTATTTACTAGAAGGGTATTAGAAGGTAAAGCATAGAGACATCTTGCTTATTGAGCTGCTCCTTTTCCTTAACACCTTACTTCCCATCATTAACCTTTATCCAATTTTAGACGTATTTTTGATATATTATTAAGATTTTCTTTTTTCCCATTATTAATTTAATATGCCTCTTTGTTCTTTTACTAACTGCTCTTCTAAGCTAATTTCTTAGCGCATTTTAGCCCTACTACTATATTTAGAACCCCAGCCTCCGCTAACCCGCAACTAGTGCTGGTCCTGCCTAAATGACTTTACATATACGTCCTTAAAAGACCAGAAATCTGATATAAAGGTTCTAGATGCTTGTAATAAGACCCACTATATAAGGTCTAACACCTTTAGTCCTTGTAATTAATGCATATATACTAAGAGCAGCAGTTGCGTTAAGGTGAGCTTTTCTATCCTTAATAGATTTCCATTACTAACTTTAAGCTTTAATAGCCTGGGCCTAAGTGGCGATATTCCTTTAATGTCCTCAACTACTATATCGCCTGGGCTCTATCTTATTCTAGCGCCAATGCTGAACATCTGGGTTAAATTTAAGACTATGCCATAGCCATCTATACCGCCTATAATTCCCAGTAAGCTAGCCAGCAACGCCTAATAAGGGAGCAAGGTTAGTATACTGAGGATAGGGTGAAGGATGGGGGTAATAAGAAGAAGGTTGCCGTCTACTATAAGAAGGAGTTCACGTATGTATATTAAGTTTTAAAAGAGCACAATATAATACGGTATTAGGTAGGTTACCCTCCGGGTACCTAGCGGATAGGTAACTAACAGTTGCTGTAGTAAGGTCTTGGTGGTTCCGGACTATATTAGCTAGCTAACGTCTCTATTTATTTTAGGCTTGAGCGTGTCTTTATTAACTATAAGCTAATGCCTTAAGAGCTTTATTGGTATTGGTTTAGACCTAATATTGGTGTTAAGCGTTTAAGAATCTCTGCTCTATTTACACCTTATTGTCCTGCCCCTATTTTTATGCCTACTTGTATACCTATAAAGGGATCTTATTCCCGTCAGCTATTGTTTAAAGGGCCGATGGATACTGATCCTGCTCCTAAAGATAAGGTATAGTAGCTTTTTAGATTAGGCATTTGTGGTTTGGACTTATGGAATTTGGGATTGGTTCTTGTATATAGTAGCACTTAAGGATCTTAATTGGTGCTTAGGAAGGCCTTATAAGGCATTTGGGAAGGTATAGGAATACTGTTCCTAATATAGACCAATGAATAGGAATGCAATTCTAGCAAAATACCCTATTAATTCTATGCTATGTATGTGAAAAGGCTAAGGACCTGTCCTGCCTTAGGCCGTAGACCTAATTAATCCTTATGGTTTCCGGAGCTTGTTTGTTCTATATCCGATTTAACCTATTTACTCTTTAGAGCCTTTCTTGGCCTACCATAAGCTTTCTTTATAGGTTGCGATAATACCGTAGTATTAGAGCGCTTTTTGCAATTTGTAGATTATGGACTTTAGTCCTAATATTCTTTTAGAATATCTTTATAATAATTAAGGTGATCCTCTAGTTCCTATATAGAGTCCTTAGCGGGCCAGCCTAGCTATTTAACTTTATATTAAAGCTTGTTTTTAATAGACTTAGAGCGTAGTATAGCTTTAACCTTATACCGCTCGCCCACTACTTTAGGGTGTTTAATTGGGCCTAGATGGAAGTTCTTTTTTAGTAGTAGTCTATGCCATAGCTCTAGTAGATTTATGTAAAATACTAAATATATATAGGCTATAGATAGGGGTAGCTAGAGATAGTAGGCTAACTTATTAATTTGTTCCTTAATTTAGAAGGGACCTAGGTATCTTATATTAAGCTTCTTTAATAGTTAACAGGTCTTAATATTTATTAAATATAATAGAACCTTATCGCCTACGCCAAAATGCTTATTTTAGTGTTTGTAGTTGTACCAAAGTCTTTACTGCTCTTATATATCTTGTAGACTCTACTTTATATACCTTTATTACTCCTCCCATTCCTTAAGGTATCCTTATACTCTTTAGTAGATATCCTTAAACTTTCTAGTAGGATCCCATAATTAATTATATGGCCTTAGCTAGTAATTATTGGGTATACTATTAAATCCTAATAGTTGGACGCTATAGGCAATCTAGATTAGTGTAAACTGATGTAATAAATGTTGCTTTAAGTTATAAGCGTACTGTCACGGGACACCCCCGTAATACCTTATACACGTCCACCTATTTCCACCGACTGAACAACCGGAGACCGACCACGAGACGGCAATCTGACAACAATCTGCCGTATTCCGCCGCAATCTGCCGTCTCTACTGTCGGAGTTGCCAACTGGCAACTTTAAGGACCTCTAACTGCCGAATTCTGCCAAGTTCTACTAGAACCGCCACCTAAGCTCTACCCTGCCCGTGCGTAGCATAGTACCCGTTAACCTAGTAACTAAGCGAATGTTATATACCCTTTTTTCCCTATTTCCTACTTTCTTTTCCTTACGCAACGTCTTAACTTTATTACGCAGTTTATGTATATAGCTTAATAATATCTACTTCGCTATATATTATCACCGCTTATACTCGCTCCGTAACACTATATTGCGTTAACCTTATATACTACCCTCTAAAATACAGAACAACCCTAAAGCCCCTATAATAGCCGCTGGTATTATATCCGCACTCTAAAAACAATTAGTAAAGATATAGAAGTCCTTTATAGACGCCCTCGTATAGAACTAAGCCACTTTAACTTAATAATAAGCCAAACAAGAAGCATGACACCTATAAATAATTAAGGACCTTTAAGAAGAAGTCCGCACCCTTAAGATACCCATACTAGGGCCCTAAGACTAAATGCCTTCTTTAGAGATAAATACGCGAAATAAGAGTCCCAAACCTATAGTAGCTATTTACCCCAAACCGACTACCGTACTATAATAATCCAAACAACTACTAGACCCTCTAATATTTACTAGTAAATAATAAAAACTCTAATTATTTTTAAGCTAGCTTAAAAATAAGCTAACTAGTAATGCTAACTACTACCTAACTAAAGCTAACTGACTCTGCTACGCCCTAAATTAACTAGGAGGAGATATAGCTAACCTTATTAAACCCCTTTAACTAAATTTAGTATAAAGTCTAGTTATACTTCTTAAAGCTATATATAGTAACCTAAACTGCTAAGCTACTACTTAGAGAAAGATAAACTATATAACTTAAGGAATAAAAAGCTTTCTAGTATACTTCTCTAAATTTAACCGTTATATAAAGGAAACAGGCTAGAACAACTCTATACTGGTTAATAGCCTTATTAAATCCCTAAGTCCTAAACTAAAAACCTCCCTAATAGGTATAGACCTACTAGGAGCCCTTAACGCCTGCGTAAACGTTATTAATAAATAATATAATAATATACTACGCCTAACACTAAAGTCCACTCCTTAATATAATATGACAGCTCCGTGAACAACTACTAAGTTATTGTCTCAGCCTAAGCACCCTAATACTATAGACATTGACTCTAGAACCCTAGAGTATACCCTACTAGGGTCCCTTAAATAAGAACGACGTATTAAGCTAGGCCTTTACTTTAAATGCGGAAGCAAGGCTTATATCTTAAGATACTACTCTATCCCTATACCCTAACACGATTTATAAATGGCTAACACTAGCAACCGTTTACCGCACTAATCCTCTAGTTACCATCCCCAATCTTTACATAGCTCTAGCCCCATATCTAGTAAGCACTACTTATAAGGACAAAGTTATAGCCAATATTCTATAGGAACCCCACCCCGGTCGCCTCTAAAAGGAAGGTCCTAGAGCTAAGTCACTCTCTAGAACGGCGCTGCCTTAGGATCTCGTTAAATACTCTAAATATTATAAATTCTAACTCTTAAAATCACAGCATAACTATTAACTATTGTCTTTAGTAGAATAATTAATAGGCTAATACTTAAGTCCTAATTAACACAGGAGCTAGTGGCATAGGATTTATTAATAAGATCTTTATATAAGATAATAGTTTTACCCTAATCCCCCTCAACTGGCATATTAACATATTTAGATTTAATAGTAAATACACTATCTTAGGCCGTATTACCTATATAGTATTCCTAAAACTCTAATACCTAAACTATAAAGAACTAATTAGGCTTTTCGTTACCACCCTAGGTTACTTAGTAATACTTAGACAACCTTAGATAAGGCTATATAAGGTAACCATTAATTAGGACAACCTTAAGCTTCTATTTACCGCCTCCTATTATAAGCAGAAGTGCCTTATAACTTACTATTTAGACCCTAAACTAAAATCTGAAAAATCCACTAGAATCTATTAGTCTAAAATTTCCACTAATATCTACCCTATACCTAAAAAGTCTACCTAATTCCACTAAGAACCTAAAAATTATACTAAACTATATAAATTAACCCTAACTACTATACTACCCTAAACCAAGTAGAAGCCTAAACTTAAGCTTAATATATAAAAGTACTAGAAGAACTGGTATTTTACTATAAAAAGGATACTTAAAGAACCTAAATCCGAATTTAATACTAACTTTATACCTAATACTAAACCTAAAGTTAAATAAGAAACAGTAGATAATTAAAAGGAAGTTACTAGCTAGTAACTCACCCCCCTTTCTATGGATATTTATATAATTAGAGCTACCCTATTAGCATAACTTGCTAGGAAACCTAAATATATAATCTTCGCCGTTATAATAGCTAATATTAAAAAGGCCCTAGTACTAAAAAAGCACACTAACCCTGCTATAAAAGTACTAGTATACTATTATAAGCATCTAGAAGTATTTTTACGAAAGGAAGCTAATAAGTTAGTAGAGCACCAACTATATAACTATAAAATTATACTTAAAGAAGGAAAACAGCTAGGATTTAGATCCCTATATAGAATATTCTAAAACAAACTCTAAGTGCTACGGAAGTACTTAGACAAATACTTAAGTAAAGAATTTATTAGAGCAAGCTCTTTGTATATAGCTATACCTATAATCTTTATTAAGAAACCTAGCGGCAGTTTATACTTCTATATAGACTACTAAGCTCTTAATGCTATTACTATTAAGAATTAGTACCCGCTTCCATTAATTTAAGAAATACTAAACTAATTAAGTAAGGCTCGCTACTATATAAAACTTAACCTTATCTACGTATTTAACTGTCTCTCTATTATAAAAGGAGATAAATGGCTTACTGCATTCCGTACTAGGTATAGACTATTTAAATACTTAGTAATGCCGTTTAGCCTTATAAATGCCCTAAGTTCATTCTAATACTTTATAAATAATACCCTACGACCTTACCTAGATATTTTTTATACTGCTTATATTAATAACATCCTAGTATATAGTAATAACCTAACTAAATATAAGAAACACGTTAACCTTATCTTAAAAGCCTTGCGTAGAGCTAGCCTATAATTAGATATAAATAAGTACAAATTCTATAAAATAGAAGTCCTATACCTTGGGCTTATTATTTTTATAGACGGCATATAAATGGACCTAAAGAAAATTAAAGTAATTGTAAACTAGTAAGAACCTAAGAACGTTAAGGACGTAAGAGCCTTTATAAGATTTACTAACTTCTACTAATGGTTTATTAATAACTTCTCCGCCCTAGTCTTACCCCTTATAGCTCTAACCTAAAAAGATAAAACCTTTATCTTTAATAAGGAATATAAGAAGGCCTTTACCTATCTAAAAGTTATATTCACTACCGCACCTATACTCTAATACTTTAACCTAAACTAAAAGAGTATTATAAAAGCCGACTTATCTAACTACGTTACTAGAGGCATTTTATCTTAGTATAATAAGGAAGGAGTACTATACCTTATAGTATACTTCTTAAAATAACTAAGTCCAGCCAAATATAACTACGAGATCTACAATAAGGAATTATTAGCTATTATTAAATATTTTAAATAATAGCGACCTAAACTAGAAGGCGCTAGATTTCTAATTAAGGTCCTTAGCGACTATAAAAATCTATAGTACTTTATAACCATAAAACAGCTAAGTTATTATTAAGCCCGCTAGTTAGAATATCTGTCTTGTTTTTAATTCTCAATTACATACTACCTAGGCGTTTAAGGTTAAAAACCTAATGCCCTAACCCAATATTTATAAGATATACTAGTATAGGAAGAAGCGCGTGCCTACTATAATTAAACCCTGCTTTATCCTAAATTATTTAATCCCCTAGCTAAAGACCTTACGGTATACGTCCTTAAAATAACCAATTAATTAGTTAAATAGATTATAATTAATAAATACCTAAATAATGAGTTTATCTAAGAGACACTTAAGCTAATTTAAGATAGCGTTAGACGCTCTAAAAAGATCTCTTTAAGTGAATATAAAGCTTATAGAGACTGCTTATACTACCAGAACCGCCTAATTATACCTAACTATAACGAACTTAAGCTTAAGCTTCTTAAACACGTATATAATCTACCAGTAGCCGGCCATCTAGGCCGTGGAAAAACCCTAGAACTACTTTAACAAGAGTACTACTAGCCAAATATATATAATATAATACAAAGGTATATCTCTAGCTGCTATACCTGCTAACGAGCTAAGGCTTTACATAAGACATATAACGGCTTTCTAAAGCTACTACCTGTTTTAGACCAAAGATAGAAGAACATCTTAATTAACTTCGTTGTTAGACTCCCCGTAAGTAAAGGCTGTATAAACATTATAGTAGTTATAGACCGACTATCTAAAATAAGACACTTAATCGCCTATCCTAATATATTAACACCTGCCGTCGCCTAACTGTTCCTAGATTATATATAGAAACTCCATAGACTCCCTAAAACGACTATCTCTAATAGAGGTAGCTAGTTTATCTCTATATTTTAGAAAAAACTAACTACCTAACTCCGCATTAAAGCACTATTATCTACAGTATACCACCTAAAAATGGATAGTTAAATGGAACGTATAAATGCTATAATAGAACAATATATTTAGATATATACGTCGTATCTACAGGACGACTAGATAGACTAGCTTATATTTGCTAAGTTTATTATAAATAACTCCGTCTTGGAAACCATAAAGGTCTCCCCGTTTCTAGCCAACTACGGCTAGTATCTACAAATAGGTTTTAAACCCTTTAATAATATTCCTTGCCTAGCTTATTAGGCCTTATAAGTTGTAGAAGCAAACGAATTCGTAAAAAAGATAGAAGAACTACAAGAGTTCCTTACTAACGAAATAATATGGGCCCAATCTGTTTATAAAGCCGTAGCAAATAAGAACCGAACCCTAGCACCGGCCTACTAAATTAGTAACTTTATTTGACTAAATATAAGAAATCTAAACACGAAATAACCTACTAAAAAACTTAATTGGAAGAACGCTGGCCCTTATAAGGTTAAAAAAGTTGCCTCTCCTTATGCCTACTAACTAAAGCTCCCTAATACGGTTAAAATCCACCCTATATTCTATACTTCAGTCCTCCGCCCTACCGCCCCTATATTAGACACCCTGCCTAGATAGATCTAAGACCCTCCCCCACCAGTTAAAGTAGATGGTAAGGATAAGTACCTCGTTAAAAGAGTTAATAATATTAAGTACGACAAATAGAAACGCAAATATATATACCTTACAAAATGGAGAGGTTTTACTAAACCCTTATGGGAACCTACCAACTCTATAGGACTTACATAAGCCGTAAAAGACTTTTACAAACTCCACCTAGAACTACCACAGCCCTATCTCGCAGATGCTCGAGTTTAAAGGGGGAGTACTATCACGGAATACCCCCGTGACACCTTATACACATTCACCTATTTCCACTAACTAAACAACCAGAAACCGACCATAAGATGGCAATCTAACAGCAATCTACCGTATTCCGCCGCAATCTACCATCTCTACTATTAGAGTTGCCAACTGGCAACTTTAAGGACCTCTAACTGCCAAATTCTACCAAGTTCTACCAGAACCGCTACCTAAGCTCTACCCTGCCCGTGCGTAGCATAGTACCTGTTAACCTAGCAACCAAGCAAACGTTATATACCCTTTTCCCCCTATTTCCTACTTTCTTTTCCTCACACAACGTCTTGACTTTATTACGCAGTTTATATACATAGCTTAATAATATCTACTTCGCTATATATTATCACCACTTATACTCGCTCCGTGATATATATTCCCTATACGGAAGTAGCTTACACTAATTGTCTTGCTAGTAGTTTAAATATATTCGCAGATAAGACTCTAGTTCCTAATTCTAGTATTCTATTTACCTATCTATCTATAAATAGAAAGCTATACTATAGTAGTAGTCTATCTTTAAATAAAAGCATAGATCTGACCAGTACTGGCTTATAAAGACGCTGCCCATATTAGTAATAATAAAGTGTAGCTAATCTACTTTAAGAAAGCATTTCTCCTTAATTAGGCTGGTAAGCGCTTGTGTGTTAATTATCTTATTAATAGGAAGGTATTAGACGTACTTTAAAAACCTATTAATAAGTACTAGGACTAAATTGTATATTTATCCTTACCTATCTTTTAAGGGCGGGAGATCTATAATAAAGTCTATAGCGTAATATTGCTATAGCTTACTAGTGGGGGGAACTGATTTAAGTAAACCCCTGTTATAGGGCGGGGGTAGTGGCTACAAAGCGTATGTATTCGAGGAGTCTATAAGACGTTGCGCGATTAATTGTAAGGGTCGAGGGCGTAAGGAGGTGATATACCTACGCGTAGCTGACATAAGCTGTACGCGAGGTGTACGCGAGAGCACGGGGCTCTCCTATAGAGGCCCCTGCGGTGGGGTTCTGTGACACTACCCCCCCTCCTATAGAGACGGAGCTCCGGCGACGCTGTGGTTACTATATATATATAGAAGGGACACTTAAGGTATAGAAAAGAAGAAAAAGGGGGGTATTACTGAAGGCTTGAAACAACGTCATGTGATAAGGCTTGGCATCTAAGAATCCGACTAATTAGACAACTTTAATCGCCGGTTAAAGTTCCTGGACATCTTAACGATATTCCGGTCACGTAATCGTATTTTGCCGCAATCTGACGGTAATCTGACGGCAATTTGCCCTTACGTGGCAATGTACAACGGTTTAACTCTATAAGGGCTCCCATAGAGGATTAGGTATGAAATCTCTGCTTAGGCCCGGTTTCTATAGATTTGTGTGGTGAAAGTCGCTAATTAGATCCTTTGCATTTTCGAAGTCTTCCTATGGTTGCCATTCTGGCTAATCTATATCGAATTTTGTGTATATAGCTCTATAGTAGAGCCGTCGTCCTCTGCCTTTGCTAAAGTATTTAGAGTTAATAATTCGTTTAATGGTCTACTCTTTATGGTTCTCGTCTTCGTTCTTATCTTGGATTAGTACTAATGGGGGTTTAGGCTATATCTACCCCAGTAAGGGGTTAGGCTAATAGAGGTGTAGTAGCTATAGGTGAAATATAGGCTATATCCTACGGGTAGCTAGGGTAGGCGGGAGTTCTAGCTTATATACGGCTCCCCTATTAATGACTTATTTAATTGGATAGGGGCCGAGGTTCTTGTAATTAAGTGACTTTATAGGCCTCTGCGTAGAGATATTACGTGCATCTAGCCATACCCAGTTGTTAACACGCATCTCCGGTAGTGGCGTTCTATAATAGTCGGCGAAGTAGGCCTGCTTTGCTTAAGCCTAGGCCATTTCTCCCTTATAGTAGTTAAGTAGATTTTTTATGCGGTCTACATACTAGTCGGCGAGTAGCATCTTAAGGCGTTTTCTATATGGCAGTTTCTTATTAATAGGTTCTAGTGGCTCTATGCCGGATTAGGGATAATAACCCTTGTTCGCGAAGAACGGGGTTAGTCTTATGGTAGTTAAGATATAGTTATTCGCTGCGAATTTACCTAGTGGGAGGTGGTCTACCCAGTTATCTTAACTATAGGCGACTACCTGTCGTAGGTACGCTTTTATGCTGGTATTGGCGTTTTCCGGTTACCTAGTAGTTTTATAGTGGAAGGATATAGACATTTTAACGGAGATGCTAAGGCGTTAGTAGATTCGTCTCTATATATCGGAGTTAAATTATATGCCTTGGTTGGACGTAATTAAGTCAAGTAACCCATATAGTCGGTAGACTTCGCGGAGGAAGGTGTTAGTAACGTCACTAACGGCTACGCCTTTAGTTGGGACGTAGTGGCGCTCTTTTATAAGTTGGTATATTATTATAAGGATGTTCTTATAGGTACGGCCGTGTTATTTATAGGGTGGTAGGTTAATAATAAAATCTATGGTAATATCTGCCTATTATCGTATATGTACTAGTAGAGGGTGTAGTAGTCCTTGGTACTTTGTATTAAAGGCCTTAGCGCGCTTATAACTATAGTAGGCGCCTATAAAGCGTTTAACTAAGTCTATTATTTTTAGCCAGAAGTAGTATCGGCTAAGAAGCTTATAGGTTCCTCCTTTGCCTAGGTGGCCGCTTAATTAGAGGTTATAGGCCATTTGGATTAGTTGCCGTTGTAGATTTTCTGAGTTAGGGATAAATAGGCGGCCTCTATAATAGAGCCTGTTCTCTTTTACTTCTAAGGCTGCTATATTAATCTAGCCTAAGCTTTAGAGGTTAGTAGGCAGTATACAGGCGCTAGCGGTCTTTACAGCAATAAGTTAATATAGTAATAGGTTAACAGAGGTGTTATATGCCATAGTAATAAGCTCGTTAGTTTTAGGAGGTAACTCTAGTTTTATAGTATAAAGCTAAGGTACAGTTAGCTCTATTGTAGGTAGTATGCCTAGGGCCAAATTTTGTGCTTTTAGGATCGTCTATTGTTGGAATTGATTATAGGGGTTATCTTTAGACTAAGGAAGGTCTTATAAGCAGCGTATTAGGCTATTAGGCTTAGTACCTTATACTCCTAGTCTATATATAATTTTAAAGTTAAAACTAGAGAGGAACTCATTCCAACATGCTTGGCGTCAGTTTAGCTGCTTTATAGTTATAAAGTACTTAAGGTTGTAATGGTCCATAAGGATTTTAGTTAGCTGGTTAGGCTCTACTAAAGAGAGTTCTAGTTAGAATTCTTTAAATGCTTGTACAATTATAAGGAGTTCTTTATCATAGATCTCGTAGTTATACTCTTATAGTATAAGCTTAGACGAGTAGAATGTAACTGGGTAAAGGAGACCGTTATCGCCTATCTAGGAGAGAACGCCTGCGTTAATATAGTCTAAGGAGTCGGTTTTGAGATAGAGTTGTCGTCCTGGTGTAAAGTAAGCTAGAATAGGTGCTTTAGTAAAGGCATTTTTAAGGTCTTAGAACGCCTTCTCGCATTCGGGCGTCTAGGTAAAGTATAGGTACGTTTTTCTTCCTTTTATAGAAAGGCCCTTTATTTATATTATTGCTGTAAGTAGTGCTACTACGCCTAAGAAGTTGTATATAAATTTCTGATAGAAGTTGGCAAAACCGAGGAAGGCTTGTACGTCCTTAATACAGTTAGGGGCTTGCTATTTAGTAATTATACATACCTTCTTGGGGTCCATACGGACACCCTTAGTAGTAATAATTAGTCTAAGGTATTTTACTTCTGTAACTAAGAATTTATATTTCTTTAAATTAATGTAAAGTCCTGCGTCCCTAAGGCGCTGTAGGACTTTTTAAACGTGTTTAGTATGCTTAGAAGGGTTATTGCTATAAATAAGTATGTCGTCTAGGTATGTAGAGTAGAAGTCGTTAAGGTAGTCCCGTAAGGCGTTATTAATGTAGCTTTAGAAGGTGCCTGGGCCGTTATATACGCTAAAGGGCATAACGGTATATTTAAATTAGCTAAAGCGCGATATAAATACGGTTTTCTATTTGTTACCTTCCTGTATTTGGAGATAGTTAAAGGCGGTAATAATATTAAGCTTAGTATAGATTTTGGCTTAACTAAGCCGCTTAAGGGTCTTATATATAAGCGGTACTAGGTATCGGTTTTTAATTGTAATAGCGTTAAGTCCTCTGTAGTTAACGCAGAATTAGATACCTCCTCCTAGCTTCTTAGCGAGAAGGATAGGGGCGGCTGCTGGTAATATACTAGGATAAATGAATCCTTTGTCGAGGTGCTTATTAATATACCTTTTTATAACTAGAAGTTCGTCTTTTAATATTAGGTAGGGTCTTTTATAAGGTGGTATTTTTCCTTGTTTAATGTTAATGGCATAGTTATTAGGTTAATGTGGGGGGAGTATATCTACGCCCTTTTATAAGTATATGTCGGTAAAGTTATGGTACCTCTTAGGGAGGAGCTTGCGGAGTTCTTTGTTAGTAAGTCCTTTTTTAAGCTTTATAAACTTCTTAAAGTCTAAAGGTGAAAGTCCGTAGAGTTCTATAGGGGCGTTGTCTTCTAGAAGGTCGACTATATTTATCCTATTACTATAAAGGACGTAGTCCTGTTCTTTATTAAGCTTATATAGTTATAATTAGGAAGCTATAGCAACGGTCCAGCCTTTCCTACATGCTATGCGGTAGAAGGCTGGGGCACTTATATAGTGGCAGTTGGTTATAGGTGGGGTAATAAGGGGTTCCTTAGGTTGATATCCTAGGGAGTAAATAGAGGCGGCTAGGCTATGCCCTAGGGAAGTCTCTCTACAGTATTTAGAGTTAAAGGTTACTTCTCTCTTCTTCTAGTTAATGGCGGGGTTGTGTTGTTTAAGCTAGTTTATTCCAAGGATAATAGGGTAGTTAGTAAGTGGTATAATATAGGCCTAGAGTTCTTTTTAGTGCCTATTTATATTTAGGTAGAGTTGTGCTATATAGGTAATCTTTTATGCGGTATAGCTACCGTTAGCAAGTTATAGGGCGCGGGCTTTAGTAAGGGGTAAGGTAGGTAGGTTATAAGTACACACGAATTAGGTATCTATAAATTTATTAGTGGCTCCGCAATTAATTATGGAACGGCTTTTATATTGTTTTTTGGCAGTAGTTCCTATTATAGGTAAAACTATCTATTTCTGTCTATTTATCTTTATTAAGTTATCTATTAAGTAAGCTAATATATAGATCCCTCCGTCGTTAGGGTGTTTTAACCCGCGACTTAGAGCTAGGACTTAGCGTTTTCCGCTTCCGTATCTAACTTTACCGCTATTGCTACGTCTTTATCTTATATAGTAGTGGGATATAGCGATGTATTTGGTGTTTGGGGTATTAGGCTAGGTATTAGGCGGCGGCTACTAAACCTAGCTATTAGGTAGTTTGGGTTATCGCAATAACAGCCTTCTTAACGGCATCTATAGTAGCGTCCTAGTTTCCAGAGTAGCTTGCGCTCTCTGTCTAGGAGTTTTTACGGAAAGGTTGGTATAGAGAAATTAATATTGGCTCTAGTAGTACTTAAGGTAGTGGGCGTTAGTGGCTTAGTATATATAGGTTTAGTAGGCCCGGAAGGCTTCTGTAGAGAGGTCTTTAGGTAAGGGTTAGTAGTAGTAATCTAATTTAGTTATTGTTTAATCTTCCGTAGAGCTGCTACTATATTATAAATATTGTTATAGTTGTGGCTGGCGGCTGCGTAACTAAGCTAATAAGTAACTTTTTTAAGGAGGTCCTCCTGGTCTTTAGTATCGTCTTAGGTAAGGGCTCCGGTATATTCTTAAAATTTAACATAGAATTTATTAAATAATTTGGTAGGGCTTATCTTTAGGGCATGTAGTTTAGCTTAGCTGGTAGCCAATAGGTTATAGTCGCGGTATATTAGGTCGAGGTTGTTAAGGACTTCCTAGTAGAACTGCCACTTCTAGGGGCTATTTGTCTTCTATTAAACGAAAAGTCTATTAAACGGTGTACCCTTTATTCGCCCGATGATGTAACCAATCTTAGTGTCTTCCATAGGGAAAAGGCAGGCGCTCTAGGTTAGTTTCTCGCGGATTTGCATCTTCTAGTGGCTATATTCCTTGCAGTCTCCCTAGAAGACTAGGTGATTAGGGTAACGTATATTAGACCCTACAGTAGCAGCTTAGGTTTAATTATTATAGCTTTTATCATTGCCGCTCTGGTAGGGGTTCCTGTTAGGTAAAGCTACTTAGTGCTAATCCTCCGTTAAGCGTTAAGTAGGTGAGGTTGCCAGGGGCATAGAGACTTGGGTGGCGTTATATGCAGTAAAGAGGTGTCTAGCGTTATTACGAATGTGCTCGTCAAGCTAAGATTATAGGTATTTAATTATGCCCTTTTTTTTTAGTAACCGTGGCAATAAGTATAATCTCAGCCTTCTTTAACCGTTAGACGTCGCGTTTAGACACGCGGAGGTCGTCTTCAGTCTCTTAGCGCGTGTTATCAGCGAGCGCCTTACGGGCTTATAGGTCTTGGATAATATCGCGGTCTTAGGCAGCACGCATCTCAGCTTGTGTAAGCTTTAGGTAGTAGTTCTATAAAAGGCGGTAGTATTTATTAGGTTCTCATACTACCATTTTTACAAACGTCTCGGCGTCTCGTATTTTAATCTCAATAGGTAGTAGCCCTTCCGCTTGCTTGTCCGTAGTTGTGTAGTCAATAAAGGATGAGATATTGTCGGTATCCCCCTCCTTAGGGGTTAAGGCTAATAAATTAAATTCTCCTGGGATTAATTGGCGTTATGGATTAAGTATAGGTATTGGGTTGTTCTTTGGGTTTAATATAGTGGCTAGTAAGGAATATCGTCTTACTATCATGGGTTCCTTAGAAGTGTGGAGTAGGGTAACTCATAGACACGCTGCTTCTGGCAGCGTCTGCAGTATTACAGAGACGTAGAATTGGTCGTAGGCTGAGCGTCGGTGGTAAAAAGGCGCAACGTAATGTCATGGGGCGGGGGCAGTGGCTACAAAGCGTATGTATTCGAGGAGTCTACAAGACGTTGCGCGATTGATCGTAAGGGTCGAGGGCGTAAGGAGGTGATATACCTACGCGTAGCTGACATAAGCTGTACGCGAGGTGTACGCAAGAGCACAGGGCTCTCCTATAGAGGCCCCTGCGGTGGGGTTCCGTGACAACCCCATGGCTTATGCCTTTGGATTTTATATACTTAACACTTCTTATAGTGGCTGATGTACTCCTTTACTTCCTGCTTAAGCTTTAGCTAGTAGTATTTACGTTAAAGTAATTCCACTGTCTTGGCTTAACCATAGTGGCCACCTAGAGAATTATTATAATTCCTTATAAGGATCTTCTGTTGTAGATTTGCTTCTTATAGCACTTAAACCTTGCTATATCTACGCAGTAGGCCCATTGGGTCCAGTTCCTAATAGTAACGCCTAGCAGCTTCCTTTCCATTACGTTTCCGGTCTACTTCCGCATTAAAGATGGCATAGAAAGCGTCCCTCCGTTGCACCTTATAGATGAGATCCATTAACCTTTTGGATAGTTCCTAGGTGAAAGCTGTTTCGCCTTATACTGCTCCAAGTATAAGACTAGATAGTACTATAGATCTTGTAACTTCTTAGTGCGTATACGTTAGGAAGGCCGCTATAAGGTTAAAGTCCTTTAGTCTTTACAGGGCTCCAAGTTCTAATTGCTCTTTAGCTTCGCTATTAGTTTAAGGGGATAGCTTAGCAATTAGTGGTATATCACTAGGTTTTAAACTTGTGTTAGGGATATCCTGTTTAGGTATATTCGGACCCTTATTAGCTATAGACTGGGTACTAGTCAGAACATTAGTGGAAGCTAATGGGGTTTATACCGCCTAAGACTTAATACATAGAGCTATAGGTACTTAAGCATCCTATACCCAGAGCTTATTCTACAGTATAGGGAGTAAGATGTCTATTATCTGTTTTCCTTCTCCCGTTTTAAAGCCTTTGGTATAGTCTAGCCGTCGTGACAGTCCGTTAGTAGGGTTATTTTCCCCTGGTTTATATTTAATCTTAAAATTAAATTACGCGAGCTCCTCTGCCTATCTGGCTTGTTAAGGTATAAGCTCCTTTGCAGTTATAAAGTAGTGTAGATTATAATAATCTAAGAGTATATAAGTGGTATGGCTCGCGTGCTTAAGGTAGTATCGCCACTATTTAAAGCAGTTGACTATGGCCAGCAGTTCCTTATTATAGGTATAATACCTAACTTTAGGTCCCTAGAATTTTCTACTATAGAATACTACCGGTCTCTAGTAGAGCTAGGTAGCGTCTAGATACCTATTAGGTTGCAGTAGGATACTAGCAAGGGCAAAATTTAATATATTAATGACCATTATTAGTGGCTGATCTGGGTTACAATGCCGTAATAGTAGAGCTTCTGTGAACTTTGCGTGTAGTTCCTAAAAAGCTTTCTAGACCTTTCTGGGCCATGTCTATGGTTTATACTATTTAGTTAGTCCCTTTTTAGTTTTCTTCCTTCCCGCCTTTAAGCTTTTTGCTCCTTAGGCCGGGTCTTAGGAAATTTTAGTAATGTGGTTAAATAGGTATTAGGCGACGTCTAAGTAGTTATAGATAAAGCGCCTATAGAAATTGGCAAAGCCTAGGAACACTTAAACATCCTAGTAGCTCTCTAGCTCTAGCTACTCTTAGATTATCTATACTTGTACTAGGTCTATAACTATATCTATAGGCGTTATAATATAACCTAGGAACTTAACCTGCTTAGTATTAAAGACATACTTTAACGCCTTAGCGTAGAGGCCCTAATTATCTAAGCGTTCTAGCACTTTGTGGACATATTACTTGTGCTAATCCTTATCTTCTAAGTAGATTAGAATGTTATTTAGATAGATAACGTATATGCGGTTAACTAGTCCCCCTAAGGCTCTGTAAATATATAATTAAAATATTATAGGCGCATTGGCTAGCCCAAAAGGTATTACCATATACTTAAAGTGGCCGTATTAGGTTTTAAAAGCGGTCTTCTACTTATCCCCTTCTTTAATATAGAGCCTATAATAGGCGTCTTGTAGATCTAGCTTTATAAAGATCTTCGCCCTAGATAGTTAATCCAGCATTTTACTAACTAGTAGTAGTGGGTAATGGTTCTTAATTATAATTTTATTAAGACTGTAATAGTCTATATATAGCCTTATGGTTTTATCTGGTTTTGGAATAAAGAGGATTAGTGTGCCTACTAGCGACTTACTAAGCCATATCCATCCCTTTTTTAGTAAGCTGTTAAGGTACTTCTGTAGGATCTTAAGCTCTTTATAAGAGAGGTTATAGATAGGAAGGTTTAGTGGTTATTTACCTTTTTCTAGATTAATTGCATAATTGTATTCTAAGTTCTGTTAAAGGACTTTTGCTTACCTACCTAAAAATACCCTTAGTAAGTCCCTTAGGCCTGCTAGGATATTCAATAAATTGGGGTTGCGTTTATCCTCCGCGTTATTGTTAGGTAGGTCCTAGAGGTCCCTTAAGACGCTTACAGGCAGCGTCGCGCGCTATAGTAGCTATTTATATATAGTTGCTACTATACGTTAAACAGTTTTATGCGGTAGCCAGTAGAGGGTAAAGAACTCTTTAATATAGCGTTTAAGGTATTATAATATACTCTCTATATATTGCTTAAGCTAGAGTAACCTATAGCGGTAAAAGTATCTTATAAGATCTTCAAGATCGCCGCCTCCCTATAGTGTCTCCGCGAGCTGTCCAGTAGTTCCCCATAGGGTATTTATTATAGAAGGGCTATTGCCTATACTAGGCTCTATACCCATTTTGCTATAAAATAGGGGTTGGATCTGATACTCCTTTAGGTGTAGAGTATATACTATTTCTCCTAGAGCTATATCCTCTAGGATGTCTTTTAAGCTTATTAGTAAAATACACCCTTCTAATTCTTTATTGTTCTACTATTTAAAGGCTCCTATCTTAAAGTGTATCTTAGGATCTACTTCCGTAAGCTAAGGATATCTAAGAATAAGGTTATAGCCTACGAAGTCAGCCGCCTAGAAGGGTTGTGGGCCAACCACCTTGGTGCGGTTATGTATATTGGCTACTAACACTATAAGCTTATAGGTACTATATAGTTTAATCTAATGCTTATCTAGGAACCCTATAATAGGTTTTTGCTACCTTAGTAATGGGATAAGCTTATACTTTTTTACCAAATTATATTATATAAGATTAATTTTAGCGCCGCTATTATATAGTGCTTAAAACTAACATACCTCGCCTATAGGGAGTACCATTTCTAGCTTAACAGCAATATAGAGAGTCTCTCCTTCTATATCTTGCCCTAGTTATAGCTAGGAGAGGTCTGTGACTAGGGCTTTTCTTTTTTTGGATTATCAGTATGGTTGTCGCCCTACTTATTTTTTTAGTTAGGTTTACCTCTGGAGAAGTTTTCTCTTAACTTTTTAGAGTATTCCTATAAGGGTGCCAGATAGGTGTTAGGTTGGCCCTAGGAGTCTTTCCTATTACTTAAGGTCCCTAACTTTAACCATTCTAGATTTCTCTTTAAGAACGGCTTCTTTAGAGCCTAGGTCTGCTCTATGTTACTACCAAAGTGCCTACGCTTCTAGTTACCCCCTGGCTTCTTGCTAGAAGAGGTCTGATTTCTTACCGTATCCTTAGCATTCAGAACCGCTTGTTCAAAATCCGCATATATGGTAATCCGCGATAGGGCTCCTACGCGCTTTATTTTATTACAAATTGCTAGCTTAATTCTAGCCTAGATAAATCCAATCTTCTCCTTTTTATAGATGCTACCATCCTTATTTTTAAAGGGCTCTAAATCTATTAATTAAGTATAAGTTTCCACAAAGTTTATAAACTAGTGGAAATTATAATAGTTAAGCTATATCCTATTCTAAAATAGTTCTGCATTATTATATTATACAATATACAGATCTTAAGTCCATTTCTTTAGGAAGGTTTGCAGCTACGACTATATAGTAATTTGCTCTTTATTAAGCTGATTTAGTATAATCTAGTTTAGGGATTAATCTTTAATCTTGCTAATAATCCATTAAGTACACTCTTTGGTATTGTTTTATATTATTAGCATTTTAAAGAAGTTATCCATTTTACAAACCTAATTATCCAACTATTGGGCGTTAGGCCTATAGCGGAGTTCTAAACTACTAGAGGCCTTGGCCAGTTAGTCTATATCCTTTTTCTATTTACTATATAGATACCTCTTTAAGTCTTCCGCACCTCCTTAGGTAGGTATTAGGTAGCCCCTAGGAGGCCCTTAGCCTTGGCTAGGTTATAAAAGATTTTATCTAGCCTAGATTAAACTCTGCTAGATCTAGACCTACCCCTAGAGATTTCTAATATATTTATTAGTGGCTCCTTCCCGTATGGCTTCTAAGAGCCTTACGGCAGCTTCCCAATATCCTCCTTAAAGAAAATTAGTATAGGGCTCTTAACTTTCTAACCTTGGGCCTAGGGAAACTCCAGCTATAGAGGTAGTGTTGGTACCAGTAGCTAATATGGGTTTCCCTATAAGGCTTAAGTCTTAAGTTAGTAGTTAGATTAGATTACCTAAAGGGGTAGGCCCGCTTAGCTTATAAGCAGTCTATATATCGCTACTATACCAATTATAGGCCGGTGGTCTTCTGGGAGGGTTCTGGTTAGGTCCCTAATTAGGCGTATTAGTATATTCCTTTAGCATTTCTAATTTAGGGGAAGATCTTAAAGTTACCTCTAGCACTTAATCTTCTAATTAGCCTAAGTAGGGCCAAAGGGGTTCCGGTTGCTTTTTAGCAGTATTATAACCGTTATAGACGGTGTCTGTATTTTCCTTAGCGTTGCTAGTAACTGTAGGTATGTAAGAGTCTTTAAGCTTTTAGTGTATCTGGGTATTAGGGCTTATTTAGCCGTCTTGCCCAGAGGTTTATATTGTCGCAATTTCTTGCTATTAGAGGGACCTTTCTGCCTTAGCGCGACAGCTTTCCATAAGGTATTTATGGAGTTTCTATTTAGGTCATTATAAGATTTTAAGGAAGAACGGTGGATGTAAATAGAAGATATAAACAAATAATCTAGTCCTTAGAGCCAGCTGCCCTTCCAAATAGAGTAGGAAGGATTTAAATGTAAGGGGACTTTATAGACAGGGGGCTATAAGGACACAATTATGGAACAGGATAGATTGGTAAGAGAGACGAATCCTTAAGGAGGTGAGGCCTTAGGGATTATGGAGACTATATACTACGGGCACGTGCCTCCGGCACGTAACTGACGGACGTCTAAGGGGTGTCCAGGGGTTGTCCTAAGGGCAACCTGAGGTGACCGCAATAATATCCCTTACAGTCGTGGTATATTTAGTTAAGGTTATTAAGAACTTCCTAGTAGAACTACTACTTTTAGGAACTGCTAGTCTTTTATTAAGCAGAAAGCCTATTAAATAGGATGCCCTTTATTTGCCTAATAATATAGCTAATCTTAATATCTTCTATAGGAAAAAAAATAGGCGCTTTAGGTTAATTTCTCTTAGATTTATATTTTCTAGTAGCTGTATTCCTTATAGTTACCCTATATTATAATAATAATATATTATACGCAAACATTAGATAAATAAGTATTAGATTTATTAAATTAATAGCTATATATAGCTATTATAGAGACTTAAAAGAATTGCTAAAGAACTTAATATAAATATAGCTGCGGCTAAATCTATATAAAGGCGTTAGGGCAGATAAACTATCTATTAACGTTATTAAATAAGAAAAGGAAACTAACTATATATATAGCGTAGCGCTTATAATAGGAGTCCTATTATAGTACTCCCCCTTTAGGGGGTAATAGGACTAATAGGGTAGGATTAGGAGTTATTATAGGAGTATAGACACTAGGCAATTTAGTAATTATATACACTATAATAGAGACAGAATCCGTTCTTTAGGCAATATATACATTACTTAGTAGACTTAGTAGAGAATAATTACAATTATAATAAGGCAGTGGATAGTAGATAGGAGCGGAAGCTAGGTAGGGCTCTTAACTTATTTCTAGACTAGAAAGTAGGGATAGGACTAGCAGTATAAAGTTAGAGGTTAATGTCTATAAGCTTATAGGCGGTAGCGGGTTTCTAGGCTAGTTTTTAGTCTAGTAGGTTCTAAACTAGTGGGTTCTAAACTAGGTAATAGGAGTAGTAATTAAGGCGCTAAATAAGCTTAATATACTTACTATACAATAGGCTAAATAGGGTATTACTTAACTCCTTAGGAGACTGGCGGAGGGCAGGACGGAAACTATAGTAGAGCGCTATAATGCGTAATATATCTGGCTAGGAGGAAGCCTTAGTCTTATATACGAATTACTTAAAGTAAGTAAGGTATATAATAAGTAACTCCTCCTCTCTTTAGCGTATAGATAAGAAGCGCTAAATAGCCTTCTATTATTCTCTTAGGTTATAATAGAGGTGCTAGAAAAAACAGAAGATATTCTTAAGGTCCTAGGACTGGGTATCTTTAGCTAATTAGTAAAGGTATAGAATAGAAGCCTACTAGGACTACTTAAGGCAATCCTATATATAGTTAAACGCGTTAGCACCATTAAGCTAGTTTGATTAGAGCTTTACCCTAATTAATAAGAGCCATATATGCAACGTAAAAGGCTTACTATTAAAGTGTGGTAGATTAGGGAGATCTAAATAAGCAGTTAGGGTAAATATAGGGCAGGTCTAGAGCTAAAGCTAGAGCCAAAGCTAGAGCTAAAGCTAGAGCTAGAGCTAGTAGATATTAACGCGCGATATATTAAGGTCTAATTAAAGCGACTAAATCTTAGTACATTGGTTCTAAAGTTTTTACTATAGCTACTGTACTAGTAGGAGAAGAGCTAGGTTAGATATAGTGGCTATCTAAAAAGAGAGAAGAAGAAAAAAAATCTGGTTTAGATACGCTAAAGACTCTATATAGAGAGTCCGCAATAGCTCTGCGCTATTATTAACGTCTAGCTAGCTAGGCGAGCAATCCTAATATTATAATAACGATATATTATACATAAACGCTAGATAAACAAGTATTAGATTTGTTAAATTAATAGCTATATATAGCTGTCGTAAAGACTTAAAAGGATTTCTAGAGAACTTAATAGGAATATAGCTGCGGCTAAATCTATATAAGGGCGTTAGGGCGGATAAACTATCTATTAATGTTGTTAAATAAGAAAAGGAAACTAGCTATATATATAGCGTAGCGCTTATAACGGGAGTTCTATTACATCCTAGAAGATTAGGGGATTAGGGTAGTATATATTAGACCCTATAGTAGTAGTTTAGGTTTAATTATTATAGCCTTTATTATTGCCACTATGGTAAGGGTTCCTATTAGGTAAAGCTACTTAGTACTAACTCTCTATTAAGTGTTAAATAGGTAAGGTTGCTAGGGGTGTAAAGACTTAGGTAGCGTTACAAAGGTAGACTATAACAGAACCTTATAGTAAGAACTACGGTGGGTCCTGTTATTAGGCTAGGTGTGTAGGTAAACAAGAAGTCAATAACGTAATAACAACTAGTGGAGTAGTTGCCCAACAGATTAACTCTAATTATATTCTAAGATTCACTACAAGGAGAGAACTATCTACGGTAGGGACTAAGGTCCTTTAAATACACAACCATACTCCTAAGAAATCCTCTCTTATACGTAAGTTACGTGCTATATATATTATATAACTTGCTTACTATTCCTTATTATATGGTTCTACCAGCTCTATCCTAGACCGTACCTATATTAACTAACTAGCTTCTTCTAACTCTTCCCTAAGTAGTTATAATATTGTACTTAAGCTGTCTATAACACTATCTCCCTCCTCTTTATCTTTGTCCTTAAAAATTCCTAACATCTCCAAGTCGTCCACTAAAGGTATAATGTCCGTTTAATTAACCTGGTTAATATTTTTACTTATTATACCTAAAGTATCTTCTTCTTTATAAGCGCAATATTATACTCGCACCATTACTGCCATACTGTTTCTAGGTAAGATTATACCGTCTCTATGTTCTCGTTGTGCAAAAGAGGGGTTGGTTTGTATTGCGCTAGTAAGTTCTTTGTCTTAACAACCCTCTTCTTGCTTAGAGTGCACTAAAGTAAACGTTTAATTATCTTATAACGTTCGCTCCGTCTTTAACGCTAAGTATACGCGTTCTATAACTCTTAATAGTCTTTAAGTTCTCTAAGTAACTTATTATAGGGTTTTGTGTTTAATCTACCACTAAGAAGCTTAAGTTAGAGCTAGCTACCGCTTGCGCCGAACTCTACTGGTCTTTAGAAGAAACTGCCCTTACCCTTAAGGCTTAATATTGCTCCTTTAAGGTTCAGCAGGCTACCTTTGCTCAGCTAACCTGTCTTAAGAAGGTTTATAAGAAGGTTTGTTCTAAGGAGTAGAAACTTATTTAATAAGGTCTGTCTAAGCTAGGTAATAAAAGAGTAAAGCTTTTAGAGAAGGAAACAACTCTAAGTAATATAGTAGTTACTCCTCTTAGGTCCCCCTTAGTTAACTTATCCTTTAGTAATCCTTTTTTAATACTCCCTAACCTACTTTCTTCTAATACTTCTATACCTTTTCTATAGCGTTCTCTAGGTTGCTTAGTAGCTCCTAGGTAGTCTTACTATAACCTATCCACTTTACTTTATACCATATTTCATTATCTACGTCCTTATAACTAATAATTTTTAAAACTTGCCATTTATCTTCTTCTTGCCCTCTATATGTGTCTACCTTGTAAACTAGTGGTTTAACGTTCCTATGCGCTAGCTCTAGCATTGCGATATACTATATAGGGTAAATTCTTATTTTAGCTGGTAGGTTTAGTTTATATATAACTAATAAAATCCTCTGCGTGATTTTGAAAGGTCCTAGTCTAACATAGTCCAACTTTTTGCTTGGTCGTTAACTCTTGAAATTTTTATATAGTAGCTATACTTTATCTCCCTCCTTAAGATCTGGTCCCTTAGATCTCTTAGCATTATAGTACCTTTTTATTTATTCTTGTACTAGTTTCGCTGTTTCCTTAAGGTCTGCATAAAGATTTATTAAAGTCTCCATTCTTTGCTTAGCTGTGCTACTTGTTTTCTTTACTTAATGTGGCAATAATAATAACCTTAGCTTATACCCGTAATTCGCTTTAAATAGTAATGTTCCCATTCCTTCTTATGGTGTTGTATTATATGCAAACTATATAACTAGTAGTAACAATACCCAATTGTTCTATATGTGACTAATATAGTACCTTAGATACTGTTTTAGTGTCTAGTTTAGTCTTTCTATTTGTCCGTCCGTCTGTAGATAATATACTATTAAGGTTACTGCGTAAACTCTTTATTCCGCTAAGAATACCTCCTAGAATGCTGCTATAAATCTTGGATCTCTGTCTAATATAATCTTGCTTAGTACTCTATGTCTTGCAAATACTTCCTTAATATAGATTCTAGCGACATCCTCTACTAACATTTCTTCTGTGCATGCTATAAAGTACCCCCACTTTATAAGTTTGTCTACTATTATTAAGATTATATTATAATCTTGTCCTATAATAGGATATTTTAACTTTGGTAACTTAATAATAAAGTCCTATAATATAACCTCCTATAGTCTCTCTAGTATTTTAATAGGTTATAGCCCTTTATACGGCTTATGCCTTGTTAGTTTGTTTCTTTAGCAATCTAGATATTCCTTTATAACTTATCTCGCTAGTCCCTAGATTCCTTAAACAATATACTCCTTTTAAAGTCTTAACACTAAGCCTATAGCTCTGTTATATCCTTAAGTTAGTCCCCTATGGAATGACTTAATAAACTCCTTTATAATAGACCTTGGAACATAGGTTGCTTCTCTATTTTTATACTATTCCGTGTCTAGATCCTCTACCTATACTTCTTAGATCTTCTATATCCAATTACTTTCTAGTAATTCATAAACCTAACCTTCTTTAGTTGCTGCAATTTTTAGGTAATTATACCTAATTAATCCGTCTTAATCCCTTTGCAGTAAAGCCCCTAATGGCTTTTTATTACTTTATAGTTCAGCTTTCCTACTTAGAGCATCCGCTTATACATTGTCTGTACCCTTAATATACTAAATTTCAAAATGGTATTCTATAAGCATTTCCGCCTACCTAACCTGTCTTTAGTTAAGTTCCTTTATTGTTAGGAATCCTATAAGGTTCTTATAATCCGTCTTAACAATAAACGGTTTCTCTATGCCTTATAAGAATGCTCTCTATTTCTTTAATACTGCAACTATACCTAATAACTCCTTGTTATAGATGTTATAGTTCAGTTCTAGTAGTATTATTTTTTAACTATAATACGCTACTAGATACTATACGTCCTAATGCTTTTATAGCAAATATGCTCCTAGTGCGAAGTCTAATATATTTATCTTAACAACCATTTCTAGCTTTAGTTAGTAGATCTTAAGGATTAGTTCCTAAGTGAACAACTCCTTAAGTTCCTTAAACAACTTTTTTTACTCACTTTCCCATACCCACAGTTCCTCTTTCTTTATTAGCCTTATAAATGGCTTAATATTCTTTAACTATTATACTATAAACCTCCTATAGTAGTTACAAAACCCTAAAAATAACTATATAACGTTCTCTAGTTCTTACCAACTCACTATAGCTTTAACTTTCTTTAGGTCCATACTAATTTTTCCTAGTGCAATAATAAATCCTATAAAATCGGTCTTTTTTATAAAGAACTCGCATTTCTTAATAGCTACTAGCATCTATTCTTCTTATAGTCTCTTTAAGACCTATTTAACGTGTTCTTTATATTCTTTCTCGCTCTTAGAGTAGATGATAATATTATTAAGGTATACCATAACAAACTCATTAAGGTGTTCTCCTAATACGCTATTAATTTATTTCTAGAACATTACTAGTACGTTTATAAGCCCAAACTGTATAACTAATAGCTTATATAGTCCTTCTTTTAACCTAAAGGCTGCCTTCTATTTATTGCCTTCCTTAATTCTAATCTAATGGTACGCCTATCTTAGATCTATCTTTATAAAAATCTTTACATTACCTATCCTATCTTAGATTTCGCTAATTAAGGGTAAAAAATACCTATCCTTTCTGGTAATGCTATTTAACCATCTATAGTCTATACACATCCTAAGTTTTCTGTTTTTCTTTAGGATAAACAGTACTAGATATCCTACTAATAACTATAATAGTCTAATATATCCCTTCCATAAGTTCTCCTAGACAAACTCCTTAAGTGCTACTAACTCTATTTTAGTAAGCTTATAGATTAGAAAGAACCTTAGACTTGTTTCTGGTTCCAACTCTATCTTATAGTCCTATACTATATACTCTAACAGCTTTTCACTTTCTAGTAACTATAACTTTTTACCATACTTGTAGTATCTCTTTAGTACATAACTTAAGCCTCGCTTAGTCTCTTTATATGTTGCTCCGACTTGGTACCATACTAACTTAGTTTATTACCGCACTTTGCGCTATTAAGTATCTCTAATATTGACCTAACCTATAACCTAATCGATCTTTGGATTGTATTTCTATAACTAAGGCATTCCAAGTATTGCCTTGTCTTTTCCTAATAGTAAGATATTAAAAGATATTCTAACTGGTCTCCCTTTAATAGTTAACTAAATAGGTCCTGTTTTAAGATTAATAATGCCTCCTTTATAGGCTATCTAATCTCCTAAAATCGTTATAAGTGGATATAGGTATTCCTTTTGTCTATATAGTAACCCCATTCTTTCCACTGCTGCTAGTAATATATGGTTTCTTATTACCCTACTACCTACCAACACTTTAAACTATTAATCTTGCTACTTAACTTATAAGTTTAGGTGTTATCCTAGGACTCCCTTAAGGGTCTAAGGCTCTACCACTGGTTCTCTCTAGTCCTGTAGGCCTCCCCTTTTCCTAACTATTAACTACTAGATCCTGTCCATACTTAGTCTACTTTTAGCCAATACTTAGTTCATTTCTTTTCCTCTATATGCTATAGATAAGTGTTCTCTAGGCAGTCCCACTACTATTATCCATCTAGGCATTCTTCTATAAGGAATCTTCTAGGTTAAAGTATTAGGTCTCTTTAACTCTATACTTCTACTGGGTGCCATCTATATATATACTTAGCATCTCTAAACCATTTTTCCTCTAGTGCCTAATATATCCTTACTAGGTATTTCCGGTTCTTGTCTTTTGGTGCCCTATATATATTATACATATTATCCACATAAGCTATCTATAATAACGTATAATGCGCTAGGTGACTTAGGTTAACTCTTAGCTTATCTTTATCCTTAAGTTCAAACCTATACCCAGTTAACTTAACCACTAGTATTTCCGCTATAGGTATTAAGATTTGTTACTCTCCTCTCTAGTCCCTAGATCCCTCTTCTAGGTTCCTTAACATTATAATTAATACTCCTTTAATATAACTTATATATTTTTCCATAATAGGTTAGTCTTAGACTACTTTTTTATCTAGCTATATATAAAAGTCTTCCTATTTATTATTATATTATTACCTATACCACTTTCTATATAACTAGTTTAGTGTATATAGTTTGTCCATAAGAAAGTACCTTATTATTACTATATTGTGATATCCTTTAGTGTGTCTCTTTTTAAATCTAACTAGAATATCTAGATCCTCTTCTTATTCCAGTTTATCTAACTACTTTACTCTAGGCGTCTCTGCACTAGGCCTATTAGTAACTCTTTATATAGGTGCTCTATCTCTTATATAACCTAGCATAGCTAACCTCTTATCTAGCTTTTACTCTTGCTATGCAATAATTCTTTATTTAAATTTATCCATAGTTTCCTATTTTCTGTATCTTACAGCTAGATCTTTAAAGTCATCTTACTTCTTAATCTCCGTATTAACTTTTTAATCTTTAGGCTGAACACTATATTTATCTAGAACTGCTATAGTCCTTATTTATTTCTTAAAATCTTAGCTTCCTAATAACATTCTTACTCGTTCTCCAAACTTATAGTTCTTAAACTTGCGTCTTATACTTATTTATTTGTTACTAAACTAAGTAGCTACTCTTTCCTATTGGTTTTTGTTTATTATAGGTTCTTAAGCTGTTCTTATTACGTCCTATAAGTCTAGAGCTTTCCTTATCTCTTCTTAAAAATCTTAGACCTATAGCCTTTTACCTTTTATAAGTGGTAAGCTAGCACTAGCAGTTATCTGCTTGCTTAATCTTCTCTAGATATTACTCCTTCTATCTTATAAAGTAATAGATGCCGTATCTAACAGTGTTATAATACCCGTTACTAATCCGTGTTCTGTAGTGGTTTTAGTTTCTGCTTCTGTTGCGTTACTAAGGTATAAGTTCTCCCAGTTAACCTTATTTTCTTCCTTATTACTACTAATTAATAAGTACTCTAACTCTATTGTTATTATTGCTAATCTTTATCTATATATTGCTTTAATATCTTGATCTAGCTTATAGAGTTAATCTTATTCTTTGTCTAACTCTCTAGTTCCTTTAAGCCCTCTTAACTCTAGCTCTTATAGCTAATAGCTTACGCTATACTTAGCATCTTTATAAATTTGGCATGCGTTATTATAACAAAATATAAAGTGTTTAATTGAACACTTCTTAGTCCTACGCAATATCCCTATATCTGTGTTATCGTACTCTAATAACCTAGTGCCCTTTACTGCGTGGTTACTCTAACCACCTCTATAGTCTCTAGCAAAATAACCTTATTTTCCGCAATTTATATAAGCTCTATATTTAAACCATTTTTCTTATTATAGAGTCCGCCTAAACATCTTCTACTGCTAAAATCCCTGGTTTGGCCTCTACTCCCTAGTCCTATAATTACTTAATCCTTAACCTCTAGGTTTCTATAGTTTCTTTATCTATCTCTTAGATTCTTTAGTACCGCTTAGGTCCATTAGCTCTACACCATTCTATAGTTTTTAGCTCTATGTTTACTAATGCGTGCTCTATACCTTATATAACTATAGAACTCTATCCTACCCTTTCTTAGCTTGTTCCCTTTAATAGATCTTATTATTAATCTTTATTAACTAATCTATTAAGTCTTATAGACTTTCTATATCTTCCATTAGGATAATTACATCCTAGACTTTAGCCTTAAGTCCCTATTTATACTATGCCGTAAGCGCCTTATTATTCCACTTAACCTATATTATAAGTATCTAAAACTGTGTTATATACTTAATTGCTAAAGAATATTATACCAAGTTTTAAAGCTTCCGTTCCGCTATAGTTAATACTTCTAGGTCTCTAAATATCTGTATTAGTCTTTCCGTAAACTCGTTCCAACTAGTAAATATAAATTATATATCTTAGTTAGTAGTTATTATACCACTAACTTGTATTTCTATAAGGTAAGGTTTAAACTATTCTAGTACTCTTCCTATTAAGAACAACCCTGCGTACGCCACTTAATCTATAGGTGTTACCAACTTTACTCCTTCCTATATAACCTTAAAGTGCATTTATATAAGGAATCCTTTAAGCTTTAACCTTTCTCCTAAGAATTATTTAATTAACGGTAGCTTAACCTTTACTACGCCGATTCCATTAATACGTTTCTTAAGTATCCTATTATTATCTAATAAGCGATTAACTATTTCCTGTAACTAACCTCTTTGTAACGGGACTAGCCCAGTTACAGTAGGAATGTCTTAGTAAAACACTCGATAGATAAATTCCAACGCTTTAATTAAATTCTGCTAAATTCTGCCAAGTTGATTAAATTCTGCCAAATTCCGCCAACTCGATTAATTTCCACCAGTCTCCACTAAATTCCACTAATGTAATGGAATTTGGTCAAAACCTATTAAAATCCGCGTGGGCTCGTGTCCATGCGTCTACTGCCAAGACCACAAATATTTAGTTATAAGTTTCCTATATTCCTTTCTCTTTTTTATACAACGTCTTGTACTCTGCAAGAGCTATATACCCTTAGATTTAGATAGAATTTATATTATTCCTTTATATCTTCCCCAAAGCCTCTTCGCGCCCTTATATTATATTGCGTTAAAATAACTACTATTAAAATAGCAAACGAACCCAAATCCCTTTTAATAACTATAAGTATTATAACCCTAGTTTGGGAACAGTTAACTATAATGCAATAGTCCTTTACGGACGCCTTAGCTTAGTAATAGGCTGTACTAGAAGCCCAGCACTAGCAATTAATAGAAGCACTCCGCAAAGAACTCCGTAATATTAAGGTATTTACGTTATAGACCCCAACAGCAACACCTATAAACAAAATTAAAATAATGGTACCTAAACCTAACGCGTTAAATACGAACACTAAACTAGTAACGGTAGCTTAATCTACACCTATAGCGAACCTAGTACCTACTATAAAATCCAAAAAGCTCCCTAATCCTCTAATATTTAATAGAAACTAAAATAACCTATATCCCTTTATAACCAAGCTCCGTCTTAAACTCTTAATAAACTATAATTAATACCCCATTAAGGCTAGCAAGGTTAGCTATAGAATGTCTTATTTAAGTAAGGATACTGCATAAACCATAGATCTATTCTTCCGCAATAGCACTTTTATTAATTTTAAAACCTTTGTCTCTCTGCTAGAATAAACATACAATAACACCAGCCGCAAATATACAGCTATTACCAAACTTAAAAACCTATAATAATAGAACCAAGACTTTACTAGCTTCTTTTTGGAATTTTTAGGTCTTATTAGTGAACTAGATTAGAATAAAGCCGCTAGAGTCGCTGCCCTTTAATAAGCTATTTTAGATAAGATTAGAGCCTAGTTAATAGGTAGAGAACTACCAAAAAACCTATCTAAATTTGCTATAATATGTTAACAAATTAATAAAGACCTTTAATATAACAAACAGACTTATTCTCTAAAGTTAACTACACCTTACATTTAAAACTCCTTAAACCGGTATATGCTCTAAGGCGCGATCCTTCTCTAAGACCTAAAAGCCCTATATATAACCCTATAGACCTTGGTGCCATCCAATCCTATGCACCCTTAGGAACTAATAAACAAAAAACATAAGCTATAAATAGAGAATATTTTAGATGCGGTAAAAAAGGATATATTTAAAAACATTACCAAACTTACCTTTTTAAAAAAGTCCGCCGTAGTTCCTTTTAATCCTTAAGTTGTACCTAATCCTTAAATTATACCTGTTCTTTAAGCCATACTTATTCCTTAAATTATACCCACGCTATAAATTATACTTGGACGTCACAAAGCATCTTGCCTTTGGTTAACTTAGAAAACGAATTATCCTAAGGCTAAGTCACGCCTTAGGATAAAAAGTGGAAGAGTATAAGTGTCTAGGCTCTTCTAGCGCTGATATATAACACAACTCCCTTAATATACTTAGCAAAATTTAAATACTTAAAAAATGGAAGGAAGTATAAATCCTTATAAATAGCGGAGCTACTAGTATAGGCTTTATTAATATGAACTACACGAAAACTTAACGCCTAAATTTAAAGAAACTTAATAAGCCCTAAGGCCTATAAGGCTTTAATAGTAAACCCTTAATATATGGCAAAATAACGCACTACGCTCTTATAAAATTGCGGATAGGTAAACACCTTAAATATATTTCCCTATTTGTAACACCCTTAAAGCACTATAAGATAATACTTGGACACAAATAGCTGAAACGACACAACCCTTTAATTAGCTGGGTTAAAGAAATACTAAAGTTCCATATAACCTACTGCTAAAGTTATTGCTTAAAAACCCATTTGCCCTATAAACATACACACAACTATTTAAATTTAACATGATATAAATTACCCTTACCATAAACCTCAAGCCAATACAATAAATCTATAACTGCTAATTATGGTAAAGAATACGAAGATGTTATGTTAAACCCTCTCAAAATCCATATAATACAGGCCGCGCCTTTTATCTTATTAGTAAAAAGACAAAATTATAAAATCTTTGCTATAACTATAGAAGATATTAAGAAAGCACTAAAACCAAAACAGTATTCTAATCCTTAACCTTTTATACCTAAAGAGTACTACGACCTAATTAATAAGTTTAAAAAACGATTTATAGACTAACTAGCCCTATACCAAGAAAAGCACGATTTTAAAATAGAACTTAAGCCTAGCACAACACCAAAGTTCGGTCCGCTATATGGCATATTATAAGAAGAACTGCTTATAATGCGATAATACCTTAATAAGCATCTAGAAAAAGGATTTATTTGCCCTAGTTAATCTCCATTTACCTTACCTATACTATTTATTAAAAAGCTAGGAGGAGGCTTAAAATTCTATATTAATTATTAAGCTCTAAACGTGATTACAATTTAAAACCAATATCCAATTCCCTTAATTTAAGAGACGCTTAACCAATTAGTAAAGGTATAGTACTTTACAAAGCTTAATATAATCGCTGCCTTTAATAAAATTCGTATATATAAGGGAGATAAGAAGTATATAGCCTTTTATATATAATGGGGACTCTTTAAATACCTAGTAATGCTATTTGGCGTAAAGAACGGTCCTAGTACGTTTTAACAATATATTAACAATACGCTTTATAAATTCCTTAATATATTTATTACCGCGTATATTAATAATATCTTAATTTACTTATCCTTGCTTTCTAAATATTAAAAATATATTAGAATGGTCCTTAAACGCTTATAAGACACGGGCTTATAATACGATATTAAAAAATGCAAGTTCTATATATCCGAGGTTATATACTTAGGCTTAATTATATCCCGCAACGGAATTAAAATGGACCCTAAGAAAGTTGCTGTAATTATAAACTGGAAAAGTCCTAGCAACGTATAGGATATTTAAGGATTTCTAGAATTCGCAAACTTCTATTAACAATTTATTAACCACTTCTTAGAAGTTACTTAGCCGTTAGTAAACCGAATAAAGAAAAGCATAAAATTTAAATGAACCGCTAGATATAAACGAGCTTTTAATAACTTAAAATATCGCTTTATAACTGCTCCAATCCTTGCTTACTTTAACCTTAACCTTAAATATATTATTAAAACGGACTCGTCAGATTATGCGCTAGGGGGAGTGTTATCGCAATATAATAAAAATAGCAAACTACGTCTAGTAGCCTTTCTCTCCTAGAAACTTGCCCCTGCTAAATTAAATTACGAGATATATAATAAGGAACTGCTTACGATTGTTAAATGCTTTAAACAATAGCGTCCTAAGCTAGAAGGATTATTATTTCTAATACGCGTATTAACGGACCATAAGAACCTGCAATACTTTATAACTATAAAATAATTAATATAGCGCTAAATTCGTTAGGCCGAATACCTCTTATAATTTAACTTTAAGATTACGTATTAACCGGGCAAACTTAATTAAAAGCCTAATATATTAACACGACAATTATAGGACTTACCTATAAACGCCTTAGATAAACGGATTATAAATTAATTATGGATTTTACTACCCCCTAAACGTTTTAAAAAACTACGTTCTATATTTCTAAATACAGAACTTAATAGGAATAAATTGAAAGTTAATAAATAGGAAATAGAAATTAATAAGCTAATAAAATACGAATATAAGAATAACGTATAGATAGTAGATATAATAAAGGCAATCTAAACTGGAAAATAATAGTATAAGGATATCACACTCGCTAAATGCGAAATTTAAAACAATCGATTATACTATTAACAGAAGATAGTAGTTCCGAATTCCGAACCTTTATAATTTAAGATACTTAAATTCGTATATAACTCCCCTATAGTAGGACATCCTGGCCATATAAAGACCTATAAAATCGTTTAACGAGTATATTACTGGCCTATAATGCACAACTATGTACGGAAATACGTTTGAGTATATAGGATATACGTACGTGGAAAAACCTCTTATATAAAGAAGTAAGGAGTACTTTAACCGCTACCAATCCCAATATAAAGATAGCGCGATATCTTAATTAACTTTATAGTCGACTTACCTAGTAGTAATAGGTTTATAAATATTATAGTAGTAGTTAACTATCTTATAAAAATGCGATATATAATTCCTATGGACTTAATTAATACGATATTAGTAGCCGAATATTTTGTTAAGTATATCTTTAAGCTATACGGACTTCCTAATATGATAATATCTAACTACGGAAGCCAGTTCGTTTTAGACTTCTGGTAAGCTCTATATAAATAATTAAGCATTTAAATATAACTCTTAACTGCGTTTTATCTAGAGATAGATAGTTAAACGGAAATTGCAAATGCAATTATAGAATAATACTTATAAATATACTGCTCCTACCTGCAAGACGACTGGGAAAAATGGCTACCTTTAGCTAAGTTTACTGCGAATAACACGATAAATATATTAATAGGCGTGACACTATTCTACGCGACCTACGGATAAAACCCTTAACTCGGATTTGAGCTATAACCCAATATTAATATAACAGGACCCATGATTAAATAAATCCAGTTAATTAACGTGCATAACTTCGCTAATTAAATAAAGTAGTTAACGGAACTGTTATAAAGTGAGTTAATATACGCTTAAATATTATAGGAATAGCATATAAATAAAGAACGAGCTCCTACATAGGACTTTAAGGAAGGTAATATGGCTTACCTAAGTACACGAAACCTAAAGACTTAACGGCCTTTAAAGAAACTTAATTAGAAGTTCGCGGGCCTATACTAAATTGAGAAGAAACTAAGCCCATACACCTATAAGTTTAAACTGCCGACTGAAATGAAAATACACCTAACGTTTTACGTAAGCTTACTATAACCCTTAAGAGACAATTCTATAACTCGCAAACTTCTGCTGCTACCTCCTATAATTATTAACAACGGCAACGGTTTATACTTTATTAACTTAATTAATAATATATAATAGAAAATATAATCTAAATAATATAAACTTCTTATTAAGTAAGAAGGATATAAAACACAAACCTAGTAAACCTATAAATAGGTTAAGGCCAACGCGCCTTCCCTAGTAAAAGAATTCCATAAAGACCATCCTTTGCGGCCTGCTCTGGCTAGATGGACACGATATAAAGGTAAACAACTACTACCTAATACAAAGACATAAAATACAATAGTAGGAAACTTAAAATTAAAAAGAACTCAAACCATATTATAACGCTTATAAGGCAATAAGTTATAAATTCTTAACCAAATCGAATTGTTTTAGACCATTGGCTAAAGGGGGGGGTACTGTAACGGGACTAGCCTAGTTACAGTAGGAATGTCTTAGTAAAACACTTAATAGATAAATTCCGACGCTTTAATTAAATTCTGCCAAATTCTACCAAGTTAATTAAATTCTGCTAAATTCTACTAACTTAATTAATTTCCACCAGTCTCTACTAAATTCCACTAACGTAATGGAATTTGGTTAAAACCTATTAAAATCCGCGTAGGCTTGTGCCCACGCGTCTGCTGCCAAGACTACGAATATTTAGTTATAAGTTTCTTATATTCCTTTCTCTTCTTTACGCAACGTCTTGTACTCTGCAAGAGCTATATACCCTTAGATTTAGATAGAATTTATATTGTTCCTTCGAATCTTCCCCGAAGCCTCTTCGCGCCCTTACACTCTTATAACCACTTGTGAGTCTATATCTGCCATACTAGTATCTCCTAATCCTAAGGTAGTTATTACCGTTAATGGCATTATAACTAGTGCTTTAGGTAGCATATTATTTAACTTTATTAATATTGTAACTAGGTAGTGAATGTGTAACGGAACCTTGTAGTAAGAACTATAGTAGGTCCTATTATTGGGCTAGGTATATAGGTAAATAAGAAGTTAACAATATAATAATAACTAGTAGAGTGGTTGCCTAATAGATTAACTCTAATTATATTCTAAGATTTACTATAAGGAGAGAACTATCTATAGTAGAGACTGAGGTCCTTTAAATACACAACCATACTCCTAAGAAATCCTCTCTTGTACGTAAGGTACGTGCTATACGTGTTATACGTAGACGTACACTACGTACACTGCGTACACCGTGTATAACATTATATAACTTGCTTACCATTCCTTATTATATGGTTCCACCGGCTCCATCCTAGACTATGCCTATATTAACCAACTAGCTTCTTCCGACTCTTCCCCAAGTAGTCGCAACATTGTACTTAAGCTGTCCGTAATACAGACGGTTTTGAAACCATCTATCTGCTAAAACGTAAGGAACGCCAAAATCTCTACCTTTTGGAATTCGTATGCAATTTCAACCCAACACCTAAAACTCTTAATTAAAGTATAATGTAATAGAGAAAAAGCAGATTGGTTATTCTATAGAATTTTACAATAGTTAAATTTAAGGCGCAATTGCTATTTATTTGTTATCGTGGGCCTAGAATGCGCAAAATATTTGCTTAAGGAATTCGCCGGTTTTTAAAACCGGCCACCTTTGTATATACAATAAGAAGGTATCTAGTATTGTTATAAATATACTTATTAAGCTAAGATTATAGGTATTTAATTATACCCTCTCTTTTAGTAACTATAGCAATAAGTATAATCTTAGCTTTCTTTAATTATTAAATATTGCGTTTAGATACGTAAAGGTTATCTTTATTCTCTTGGCGTATATTATTAGCGAGCGCCTTACAAGCTTATAGGTCTTAGATAATATTATAATCTTAGGCAGTATATATCTTAGCTTGTATAAGCTTTAGATAGTAGTTCTATAGAAGGCGGTAGTATTTATTAGGTTCTTATACTACCATTTTTATAAATATCTTAACGTTTTATATTTTGATCCTAATAGGTAGTAGCCCTTTAGCTTTTTTGTCTATAGTTATATAGTTAATAAAGGATAAGATATTGTCGGTGTCCACCTTATTAAGGTTATTATAATCTTTTAAGCTACTAGGCTTCCTCTTAGGGGTTAAGGCTAGAGCTAATAAATCAAATTCTCCTGGGATTAATTGGTGTCGTGGGTTTAATATAGGTATTGGATTGTTCTTTAAGTTCGACATAGTGGTTAGTAAGGAATTCCGTCTTACTATTGTTGGTTCTTTAGAAGCACAAAGTAAGGTAACTTATAGATACGCTGTTTCTAGCAGCGCCTACAGTATTATGGAGACGTAGAGTTGGTTATAGGCTAAGCGTTGGTGATAAAAAAGGCGTAACGTAATGTTACGGGACGGGGTTAGTGGCAGCTGAATATATGTAATTGAGGAGTTTATAAGACGTTGCGCGATCGATCGTAAGGGTCGAGGGCGTAAGGAGGTGATATACCTACGCGTAGCTGACGTAAGCTGTACGCGAGGTATACATAAAAGCACGGGGCTCTCCTATGGAGGCCCCTGCGGTCAGGTTCCGTAATAACGTTGGAATGGACGGATAGGGCCTAGAGGGCGGAATGGGACGCTATTCTACAGGATAATATTCGAGCTATAGTAGCTAGAATGGCAGCTATTAATACCCTCATTATTGAGTTTAAAGGGGATAATTGCTTTTATGGTTAGGACTTAAAATAATATATATATTTGGTGGGGTGTGGTGTCACTTTTATGCGATATTTTATTCGATTTTTTGTACCCGTGCATAAAATGGTCCGATTTCAAATTGGTTAGCCTTTGTACATGCTACACGATTAATGATGGGCTACTCTCCTATCTATGGGCCTCGGGATCGCAATTATGAGACTAACCATACTACATCACCTTGGCGCATCTCGTTGTAAGTGCGTGCCGATCGTGCCGATCAAACTGCGCGGATTTATACCCTTTCTGTATAGAATTATGCCTAAAATAGGTAGTTTAGTCGCTAAGATCAATAGGCACTTACAACGAGATGTAAAGAGGTGGTGTATACCCTCTCGTCAGTTCCGGATGTTAGCGCTTTTGATTAAGCCACCAACTAATACGAATTTAGTCTCTCCGGCTTGGCAGCTGAATATCAGAAAAAGACTGCCGAACAACCTTACCTGATAGTTAATTTGAAGCTTTTCGACGCCTCTGTTAGCCGCATCGTGATTAGGTGTATTGGTGAACTCCACGCGTTGAGGGACCTGACTTAGGAAGTCTACTAATTAATAACCCTTCTTCTAGTTTCCTACCCCTCTTTTAAGCCGCTGACGCGTTGTTTGTGACAATTCTTAACTTCCTTAAGCCTCTATTACGATCTTCCTGAAGCCTCTATTAAGACAATTGCCAGTTCTTATATCCAAATGACCTTTCTAGTGGTGATTAGTTTAAAAATGGCTTGCTTTCGTCCTAGGTAACTTCATAGAAGTTAGAAATAGGCCTTTAACGTAGTTGATTACCGAACCGTAAAGATCACCAAACCGTGAACGCCTAGTAGGCGTTAGGAATTTGGCCCTTTTGTAACGCGTCAATAGCTAAAAGGAGCCTCCCTTCCCTTTCTTGAGCAGTATTAAAGTGTTTTAGAGGCATGGCGTTGATGCAGAGAGAGAGTGTTGAATATTTGGTGATGACTTAGTATGCGCACCTAAATGTATATTATAATAGATAAAGTGCAATAAAATGTCTTCAAAGTTAGGGAAGAGATTAGACTTTTAACTCAAGCAATATGCAGCAAAAGTTCTCTAGAGTAAGGGAAAAGATTAATATTTCGACTTAAGCGATATACATTAGGATCCGCCAATATAAGATATAATAAGGAATATCGTGCGATATTGCAACAGAATCTGCTAAGGTTAGAGACCACAGCGGATCGTTTGACGATATATATCAAAAGCCTTGGGAGTAGGGCTCGTGAGAATATAGAAATCCTAATGTTCTACAATTACACACCCATGTGGAATTTGTAAGGACACATTATATAAAAAAAGATACGGGAAGAATCCTTAGAAGACTAAGTAGAGAGGCTAAAACACAAGGTACTGACGTCTACGGATTAGGTTAAAGCAGATATTTACTTAAAGTGAGTAGCTTACTTCAAATGAACTATTGTGACTTTTCGCTCTAACTACTAGGTAAAATTTGGTATGTTGTTTGCCGCATACTCATCGTGTCTCGAACAGCAAATACGTTAGCCCGCGTTCTACTATATATGAGTATCTAGCTCCTACAAGAGACACACTGCATTCCTATAACGTATTTGGACCAGTTCAAAGAGTGAACTCCCAACCGGTCGTGTTTGCAACCATTTGGCCACAGAGGTGAACAGAAGCCGATCGCCACACGGGAGTATCCACGAACGTGGTATTGACCAAAACCTCAGTCACAGTAATAGCCTCATCAAAGATATCAATCTTCTTGTGACCAATACTAGTGCCATTCGACAATTTCGTCCACGGTACATCCAATGTCCCGTCCGTGACACCATCGTCAATAACTTTGGCCCAAACCTGGTACGACCGAATAACTTGACCATTCGTCTGGTTTTCCATCAACATTATCCGATCGATTGAGGTAGCATAGTCGAACTTAAGAGTGTAGGTTCCGTCATCAGAGGAATTTTGTGTATGCGGTGCGTTGACAGGGCTGCCATAGCAGGACGAGATAAAGTCCCCGAGCTGCTTATACCGCGCTGCATGGCGACCGAGGATGAGTCCGCTCCGGTCAGGCGGGAGATCCAGTTCCAAAAGGCAATTACGACCGACGGATACGTGATAGATTGCAATCAATTCTTCAATGGATCGCAAGGGTTGATCAACGCCATAGAACCAGCGATCGTCGGTTTGCAGGGTAGTGTCACATACTACAGGGCAGAAGTAGGGACTAGTGGAATTTCCACCATCATTTGTGATTCCCCTGAAACATGTCAACAAGTACTAAGCATGAGTTGCATGTATACTCACGTTGACCAGTTCTCTATTGGAGCCTCTCCGCTCTCTGTCCCGACCCATCGAACGAAACAGTCAATCAGCTTCGAGACTGGCACGAATTGACTCGACCACTTACCAGAATTTTCAGTCAGGCACTCGCCCGTCGTAACATCGCATGCATTAAAAATGACAGCTTTAGGTTGAAGCTCTGCCAACAGGTCCATATACATGATCTGTTGAGTCGTGCTGTAGTCGCCATCGAACCAGATCTGCTCGGCGAAAACATTGCGATCAGCAAAAATGTGAACCATTACAATGTCACAATGATAGCCCGAGCTCTGCTCACCTCGGTCAACGATCCGTAGTTTGTCCACAGCTCCGTCAATTGAGCGACTACAATCTTGTCATAGGTTTCATTGCTTATCCTGACTTGTCCCACAGCCCACGAGGTCGCATTGACTTCGGACTGCTGCACGTTCAAGAAGTTGTTGACAACAGTGCTATAATAGAGCCCATGTCCAATGCCGTACTTTTTAGCAGAATTTGTGAAGCTCTTAACCACATCCTCGCCGGCAACGGGCGACTGAGCAATCGTATAGTTGTAACTGATTGTCGTGTTGTCACGAGTTTGAAACTTCACCTGGCTTGGCCAAGTCGTGAATCCGCAATTATGCTTCGCAACGAGCGTGGCATACTTCGCACCGAGTGCTGTAATGCTGTCCATCCATTGATCGGCGTTGAGCAAAGCCGGATCGAACAAAGTTAGATTGGGTACAAGCGATGGGACATTATTGCAGCCGTCGATGTCCAGATATGTGCCCATCTCGAAATGAATGAGGACACCGAACTCCTTGTCTTGGAAGTCCAGTTGTTCCTGGGTCGGCAGCGCAATGATGGAGCCATCGAGAGGCGAAATACGATACTTCGGGGTCGAGAATGCGGCAATTGAACTTGATGTAGTCGTTGCACCCGCCAGAGCGAGATTTACTACGCAGGCGCCTAGGAGGACGAATGAGCACTTCATAGCGTCAGCGAGGCTTGAGCAAGAATTTTGAAACAGGGGTGTTGGAATTACAAGGTTATAAGGTCACAGCGGAGGTGTCTTGAGGGTCTATTTGATGATAGAGATGACGCAGACGATGAATATTGATTGATTCGTGATGCAGTAGATGCGGTTGATGTCTATCTAGATTGACATGCAGAGCCCGCTCTCGCGACGTGTCCAGAGCTTAGTCAGCATCTCTCGCTTAATTCTGACAAGGGGGAATACCACGTGTAGATATGGGTGTTCTTCCAGCTAGTTACAGTGGGGTGTCATAAGTGTCCGTGCCCAGACCACACCAAATGTAATATTTTTCGCTAAATTGCTATACAGCAACTACAAAATCAATTCTATAGCTTTAAAATGGTTATATAGCTTATCGCTATATAAGATCTAGCTATTATAACTTTTTTTTAAAGTCTTAAATCTTATTGTCGGTAACACCTAAGTGCACTTATATAGCCTATTAATCGTAGATTTGTCTAGTGTTCAATAGGTATCAAAAGCAGAGGATTATAAGGATCGCGGTGCCTAAGTAGGGGGTTAATTAGTCACCATAAGGGTGACTAATTAGAGACACAACAACAACATATCAACAATACATTAATAATACGTAACTACGTAACTTCTGTCCTTATATTCCGACACTGGCAGTTCTTTCTTTATGCGTAGAACAGCCGTCCTAAGACACATAAGCTTAGGAAATCCACTAAATCCCGCCTATATAATTAATAAAGAATAAAATAAAATTAAAGGATTATAGTGCCTAAGTAGGCAGCTAATAAGTTATAAAAGCTGTAGGTAGAGCAGCAAGGTGTTAGTTCTAATAGCAGTGCGGTGCCAGCATTAGGTAGTAATAGTAGTTTAAACATTTAGAGCTCGATCTATTAATTAGTTATTAAATCACAGGCGTATTAGCGCAATTATTTAGTCGGTTGGACTATAGGCGTAGCACAGTCATTGTCTAGTTAGGTAGTAGTACGGTACCAGCAATAGGGTCGTTTAGGTAGCAGTATAATACTAGCAACGGGGTTGTATTTGTAGGCATATCGGCACGAATTCTTCTCTATCCATAGGCGTATTGGCACGGCAGTTGTCTCATTTATAGGTCACGGGCGTTTAGGGGCGCATATGGCCGTAACCTTTGTCCATATATTCCAACACTGGCAGTTCTTTCTTTGTGCTTATGGCGCTGTAGGAAGGCAGTATAGTGTTAGTTTAGCTGCAGGTAGAAGCAGCAACGGTCAAATAGGGGTTAGCTGCAGGCGGAGCAGCCAAAAGTCAATATGGTGCTGCAGGCAGGGCAGCAAGGTGTGTCGTAGTGCCGCAAGCAAGGCAGCAGAAGATGGTTCGCTGCAGGCAGGGCAGCAGAAGTTAGTAGTAATACTACAGGCAGAGCAGTAGAAGGTCAATTGGGTTACTATAGGCAAAGCAGTAGATAGTAGTATGGTGCAAGCGTTAAGTGGTAATAGTAGGTTGAACGTTTAGAGCTCGGTCTATTAGCTAGTTGTTAAATCGCAGGTATAACGGCGCAATCGTTGTCATAGTAGTACGTAATAGCAGGCATAGCGGCGCTATTAGTTTATTAATGGTATGTGGCAGTATAGTGCCAGTATTAAGGGTTTGTAGCTGCCGCAAGGCGCCGGCCGATTTAAGAGGGCAGAGGGGAGCACATTAGTATTATAGGAGATATGTAACCACGTAACCTTTGTCTATATATTCTAACACTAGCAACTCTTTCTTTACGCCACTATTAAGGGATTGTAGCTGCTGCAGGCGCCGGCAAATTCAAGAGGGAAGAGGATGGGGAGCGCGCTAGCATTATAGGCGCGCTGTTAACGTGATTTCAACGTAGTAGGGTATTAAGCTTAAATAGGGTGCTCTTCTAGAGCTAATTGCTTGCCTAGTAGGAAGCTAGGTATTTAGATGCTGCTAATACTACTAGGTTACTGGGTTGCTACTAGAGCTACTAGGTATTTAGGTACTAGGTACTACTAACACTGCTAGGTTGCTATAACGCTGGATTACTACACAAGACTATTAGGTATTAGTTTATATGCTAAAACGTATACTGGGTATTGGTTTGCTGCTAAATTGCGTTGCTACGCTAGAGTACTATATAAAGCTATTAGGTAATTAGATATTGGGTACTATCAAAGCTGGTATACTATATATGGCTAGAGCGCTGCCGTAGTACTACTGGGGTAGTTGCTGCTGGGGTACTACCCGAGGGCTATTAGATGTTGGATACTGTTAAAGCTGGGAGTACTAGTACTTAGTAAAGAGGTTGTACTAGGGGTTAATTTGCGTGCTATAGAATATCTTATACGTTGCGTATTTATCGTATATTCTAAGCTGCTGGGGTTAGGTGCTGCTGGAGCTGCTAAGTGCTGGTTTTGCTGCTAGGTACTAGAATGCTGCTTATAATTAAACGAAGCTGCTAGGGCGGCAGTGAACCTTGTTACTCTATAGCCAACCGGTAAGGTTGACTATTAATTAATATCGGTAATACCTAAGTGCACTTATATGGCCTATTAATCGTAGATTTGTCTGGTGTTTAATAGGTGTCAAAAGCAGAGGATTATAAGGATCGCGGTACCTAAGTAGGGGGTTAATTAGTCACTATAAGGGTGACTAATTAGAGACACAACAACGACATATTAACAATATGTTAATAATACGTAACTATGTAACTTCTGTCCTTATATTCCAACACTTATAGTCCTTTGTTAAAAGCCCTTATGTTTTACCAACTTTTTACTAAACTTACTATTTTTAGCATATGTTTTCTACTATTAGATATTAAAAATATTTCTTAAAAATTTAAAAATTTATAGAGATTTGCCATAACTAAAACTTTCTCTATTTAAAATTTTATTTAAAAAATATATAATTTTATTATAAGGTTATAAAGTTAAAAAATAGAAAAAAAATGCAATTCTCCATACAAATTCCGATTTTTTAACTTTACAGTCCTATAATAAACTTTTGTGCTTTTAAAATAATATTCTAAATAAAACAAGTTATAACGTATTTTATGGGTGAGCTGGTTAAACGGGTGAGCTGATCACTTTAAAAATATACCAAAAAATGGAAAAATCACACTTTAATATCTTAACAACCACTTAATAATAAATTTTAATAATTTAAATTTGGACTTTTATATATACTCTCTAGCTCCTATTAAAGTTATATA
>Ga0307507_10000308_pt1 | contig 98411 bp, 28 predicted proteins | sample 7_EM_MG_FD_207223 | JGI IMG/M metagenome (GOLD analysis project Ga0307507, IMG submission 207223) | Populus trichocarpa ectomycorrhiza microbial communities from riparian zone in the Pacific Northwest, United States - 7_EM | ecosystem: Host-associated > Plants > Roots > Unclassified | place...
CCAACTTATACATTCCTTAATATGCAATTGAGGTAATGTAATATATTATTTAAGTTATATGCTAATTACAAGAGGCTCTGCACGAAGCTCTACACGAAGCTCTACACGAAGCTCTACACGAAGCTCTGCACGAAGCTCTGCAGAAGCTCTGCGACAGAGGCTCTGCACGAAGCTCTGCACGAAGCTCTGCACGAAGCTCTGCACGAAGCTCTACACGAAGCTCCGCACGAAGCTCCGCACGAAGCTCTGCGTACAGAGGCTCTGCACGAGGCTCTGCACGAAGCTCTACACAAAGCTCTACACAAAGCTCTACGTACAGAGGCTCTGCACGAGGCTCTGCGCGAAGCTCTGCGTACGGAGGCTCTACACGAAGCTCTGCATCTGTCAGATAATCTGTATTCTCTAAGGCACAGGTCACGTGCACAGGTCACGTGCACAGTAAAATCTCTTCGTAGCTCAAAGCCCTCAGGGGCCCAGACAATCAATCAACCCATTTCATCAATTTGCAGCCACCTTATTTTTTACCCTTCCTTACATCCTCCCTAACTTGGGAGGCACTGGAACGGCAGCTAGCAGAGGACCGTCGCCAGAACCAGACGACCGTCGCCAGAACCAGACGACCGTCGCCAGAGCCAGACGACAACGACTAGCCAGCGAACACTATAAACGATTCGATCGATAGATCGAATCAAGGTAGTATAGACAGGCAGGCACAAACAGGGAGATGCTGACGGGTAGGTAGATGCAGACAGGTAGGCAGATGCAGACAGGTAGGCAGATGCAGACAGGCAAGCAGATGCAGACAGGTAGGCAGATGCTAACGGGTAGGCAGATATAGACAGGTAGGCAGATGCAAATAGGTAGGCGATGTAGACAGGTAGGCAATTCAGATAGGTAGGCGATGTAGGCAGGTACTGTAGGTAAGTCAATAGGTAGATAGGTAGAAGAGAACCATCGCTATATTATATTAAATTATCTAAAATATTATTATTTATTTTTGCTAGCCTTATAAATAGCTTTAAAGTAGCTTTTATTTATTTAAAATATGTTATTAGTATAAAAGAGGTAAATAGCTCTAAATATAATTGTGGTTACCAAATGCGCAGATTACTGGCAGGTTGCGCGCAGGCTGCGTGTCAAAAAAACACGACATAGGCTAGTCGGTCGAGTTGCCAAATGCCCTTAACTGCGCGGCAATTGCGTCAACCACCAACCATTGAGGCCATTGGTAGGGTACCATATTTTGCCGATATATATACATAGGTTAAGCTACTATTACTAGTTTAGTATTTGTATTTAACGGGTTAGGTTTAAATACAGTTATTTTAATCTTATTTATAGGTATTATTGTTAGGGTCTTTAATAAAAGTACCTTAACGTTACGGAGTTCTTTATAGAGTGCTTCTATTAATTGCTAATATTAGGCTTCTAGTATAGCCCACTGCTAAGCTAAGGTATCCATAAAGGATTATTATTGTAACGGGACTAGCCCAGTTACAGTAGGAATGTCTCGGTGAAACACTTAATAGATAAATTCCGACGCTTTAATTAAATTCTGCCAAATTCTGCCAAGTTAATCGAATTCTGCCAAATTCCGCTAACTCGATTAATTTCCACCAGTCTCTACTAAATTCCACTAACGTAATAGAATCTGATCGAAACCTGTTAAAATCCGCATGGGCTTATGCCTACGCGTCTACTGCCAAGACCACGAATATTTAGCTATAGGTTTCCTATATTCCTTTCTCTTCTTTACGCAACATCTTGTTCTCTGCAAGAGCTATATACCCTTAGATTTAGATAGAATTTATATTATTCCTTTAAATCTTCCTTAAAGCCTCTTCGCGCCCTTGTATTACGTTGCGTTAATACCACTACCCTCAAAATAGCAAACAAACTCAAATCCGCCACATTAACTATTATGGCCCTAGTTAGGGAACAAATAACTATAATACAACAGTCCTTTATGGATGCCTTGGCCCAGTAATAAGCTATACTAGAAGCTTAGTATTAGCAATTAATTAAAGCAATATATAAAGAACTCTACAACGCTAAAGTACTTACATTAAAAACCCTAATAGCAACACCTACAAACAAGATTAAGATAACTGTATATAAATCTAGCCCATTAAATGCGAACCCTAAACTAGTAATAATAGCTTAACCTATACCTATAACAAACCTAGTACCTACTATAAAATTAGAAAAGCTTCCTAACCCTCTAATATTTAATAGAAATTAAAATAATCTATACCCCTTTATAGCTAAGCTCCGTCTTATACTTTTAATAAACTATAACTAATACCCCACTAAAGCTAGTAAGATTAGCTATAGAATATCTCGTTTAAACAAAGACGCTATATAAACTATGGACCTATTCTTCTATAACGGCACCTTTATTAATTTTAAAACCTTTATCTCTCTACTAGAACGAATATATAATAACACCAGCTATAAATATACCGCTATTACTAAACTTAAAAACCTATAACAATAGAACTAAGAATTTACCAGCTTCTTTTTGGAATTTTTAGGCCTTATTAGCGAACTAGATTAAAATAAAGCCGCTAAAGTTACTACTCTTTAACGAGCTATTTTGGATAAAATTAGAGCATAGTTAGTAGGTAGGAAACTACCAAAGGACCTACCCAAATTTGCTATAATATGTTAACGAATTAATAAGGACCTTTAATATAATAAATAGACTTATTCCCTAAAGCCAACTATACCTCGTGTTTAAGACTTTACGAAACCAATATATACCCTAAAACGCAACCCTTCTCCAAAACCTATGCATAACCCTATAGACCTTAACGCCACTTAATCCTACGCACCCTTAGGAACTAACAAACAAAGAACTCAAGCCGTAAATAGAGAATGCTTTGGATATAGTAGAAAAGGACATATCTAAAGGAATTACCAAACTTACCCTTTTAAAAAAGTCCGCTGTAGTTCCTCCCACTCCTTAAATCGCACTCGCTCTTTAAGCCGTACTCACTCCTTAACTTATACTTATCCTATAAATTATACCCAGTTATTATAAAGTATATTACCCTTAACTAACTTAGAAAACGAATCATCCTAGGGCTAAGTTACGCCTTAAGATAAGAAGTGGAAGAGTATAAGTATCTAAGCTCTTCTAGCGCTAATATATAATATAACTCCCTTAATATACTTAGCTAAATTTAAATACTTAGAAAATAGAAGGAGATACAAATCCTTATAGACAGCGGAGCTACTAGTATAGGCTTTATTAATATAAACTACGCGAAAACCTAATACCTAAATTTAAAGAAACTTAATAAGCCTTAAGGCCTACAAGGCTTTAACGGCAAACCCTTAATATATAGCGAATTAACACACTACGCTCTTATAAAAATATAAATAGGCAAACACCTTAAATACATTTCCCTATTTATAACATCCCTAAAGCAATATAAGATAATACTTAGATATAAATGGCTAAAATAACACAACCCTTTAATTAGCTGGGTTAAAGAAACACTAAAGTTCCATATAACCTACTGCTAAAGCTATTGCTTAAAACACCACCTGCCCTATAAATATGCACAAGACTATTTAAATTCAATACAATATAAACTGCCCCTACTACGGACCCTAAATTAAAACGATAAAGCTACAACTGCTAATTATAGTAAAGAATACAAAGACGTTACGCCAAAACCTCTTAAAATTTGTATAATATAAGCCGCACCTTTTATTTTATTAGCACGAAAACGAGACCACGAAATCTTTACTATTATTATAGAAGATATTAAAAAAGCACTAGAACCAAAGCAATACATTAACCCTTAACCTCTTATGCCTAAAGAGTACCACAATCTAATTAATAAGTTTAAGAAAAGATTTATAGACCAACTACCCCCGCATTAGGATATACACGATTTTAAGATAAAACTTAAACCTAATATAACACTAAAGTTTAGTCCACTATACGGTATATTATAAGAAGAACTACTTATAATATAATAATACCTTAATAAGCATCTAGAAAAAGGATTTATTCGCCCTAGTTAATCTCTATTCACCTTACCCATACTATTTATTAAAAATCTCGGAGAAGGCTTAAGATTCTATATTAATTATTAAACTCTAAACGTAATTATAATTTAAAACCAATATCCTATTCCTCTAATTTAAGAAACGCTTAACCGCTTATTAAAGGCACGGTACTTTACAAAGCTTAATATAGTCGCTGCCTTTAACTAAATCCGTGTCCATAAAGGAGATAAGAAGTATATAGCTTTTTATATATAATAGGGACTCTTTAAATACCTAGTAATACTATTTAGTGTAAAGAATGGTCCTAGTACGTTTTAACAATATATTAACAATACACTTTATGAATTCCTTAACGTATTTATTACCGCGTATATTAATAATATCTTAATCTACTCGTCTTTGCTTTCTAAACACTAAAAGCACATCTAAATAGTCCTTAAACGCCTGCGAGACGCAGGTTTATAATGCGATATTAAGAAATGCAAGTTCCATATATCCGAAGTTACGTACCTAGGCCTAATTATATCCCATAACGGAATTAAAATGGACCCTAAGAAAATTGCTGCAATTGTAAACTAGGGAAGCCCTAGTAATATATAAGACATTTAAGGATTTCTAGGATTCGCAAACTTCTATTATTAATTTATTAACTACTTCTTGGAAATTACCTAGCTATTAGTAAACCTAACAAAGAAGAACATAAAATTTAAATAGTCCACTAAATGCAAATAAGCTTTTAATAACTTAAAACATTACTTTATAACTACTCCAATCCTCGCCCACTTTAACCCTAACCTTAAATATATTATTAAAACGGACTCGTCTAATTATGCGCTAGGGGGAGTGTTATTATAATATAATAAGAACGGCGAGCTATATCTAGTAGCCTTTCTCTCTTGGAAACTCGCCCCTGCCAAATTAAACTATAAGATATATAATAAGGAACTGCTTATAATCATCAGATGCTTTAAATAATGGTATCCTAAGCTAGAAGGATTGTTATTCCTAATATACGTGTTAACGGACTACAAGAACCTACAGTACTTTATAACTATAAAGCAATTAACGCAGCGCCAAATTCGTTAGGCTAAATACCTCTTATAATTTAACTTTAAGATTATATACTAACTAGGCAAACTTAATTAGAAGCCTAACGTATTAACATAACAATTATAAGACCTACCTATAAATGCTTTAAATAAACGGATTACAAATTAATTACGGATCTTATTAACTCCTAAACATTTTAAAAAACTACGTCCTATATTCCTAGATACGGAACTTAACAGAAACGAATTAGAAGTTAATAAATAGGAAATAGAAATTAATAAGCTAATAGAATACAAATATAAGAACGATATATAGATAATAGATATAATAAAAGCAATTTAAACGGGAAAACGATAGTATAAGGATATTATACTCACTAAATACGAAATTCAAAACGATTAATTATACTATTAATAGAAGATAGTAGTTCCGAATTCTAAGCCTTTACAATTTAAGATACTCGGATTTGTATATAACTCCCCTATAGTAGGGCATCCTGGCCGTATAAAGACTTATAAGATTGTTTAACAAGTATACTACTGGCCTATAATGCACGACTATATACAAAAATACATTTAAGTATATAGGATATGCGTGCGTAGAAAGACCTCTTATATAAAGAAGTAAGGAGTACTTTAACCGCTACTAATTCCAATGCAAAGATGGCGCGATATCTTAATTAACTTTATAGTTGACTTGTCTAACAGTAATAGGTTTACAAATGTTATAGTAGTTGTTAACCATCTTATAAAAATGCGACATATAATCCCTATAGACTTAATTAATACAATATTAATAGCTAAATGTTTTGTTAAATACATCTTTAAGCTATACGGACTTCCTAACTTAATAATATCTAACCATAGAAGCCAGTTCGTTTTAGACTTCTAGCAAGCTCTATACAAATAATTAAGTATTTAAATATAACTCTTAACTACATTTTATCTGGAGATAGATAGTTAAACTAAAATTGCGAACGCGATTATAGAACAATACCTATAAATATACTGCTCCTACCTACAAAATAACTGGGAAAAATGGCTGCCTTTAGCTAAGTTTACTGCGAATAATATAATAAATATATTAATAGGCGTGACGCCATTCTACGCGACCTATAGATAAGACCCCTAACTTAGATTTAAACCATAACCCAAAATTAACATAATAGGACCTATAATTAAACAGATTTAGTTAATTAACGTATATAACTTCGCTAATTAAATAAAGCAGTTAACAGAACTATTATAAAGTAAATTAATATACGCTTAAATAGTATAGGAATAGTATACAAACAAAGGACGAGCTCCTATATAGGACTTTAAAAAAGACAATATGGTTTACCTAAATATATAAAACCTAAAGACTTAACGGCCCTTAAAGAAACTTAATTAGAAATTTACGGGCCTATACCAAATTAAGAAGAAATTGAGCCTATATACTTATAAGCTTAAACTACTAACTAAAATAAAAATATATCTAATGTTTTATATAAGCTTACTATAACCCTTAAAAGACGAACCTATAACCCGTAAAGTGCCGCCGCTACCTCCTATAATTGTTAACAATGGTAACGGTTCTTACTTTATTAACTTAATTAATAATATGCAATAGAAAACATAATTTAAATAATTTAAACTTCTTATTAAGTAGGAAGGATATAAAATATAAACCTAGGAAACCTATAAATAGGTTAAGGCCAACGCGCCTTCCCTAGTAAAAGAATTCCATAAAGACTATCCTTCGCGGCCTGCTCTGGCTAGATGGACACGATATAAAGGTAAACAACTGCTACCTAATACAAAGACACGAAACACAATAGTAGGAAACTTAAAATTAAAAAGAACTTAAACTACATTACAACGCTTATAAGGCAATAAGTTATAAATTCTCAACTAAATCGAATTGTTTTGGACCTTTAGCTAAAGGGGGGGGTACTATAACGGGACTAGCCTAGTTATAGTAGGAATATCTCGGTAAAACACTTAATAGATAAATTCTAACACTTTAATTAAATTCTGCTAAATTTTACTAAGTTAATTAAATTCTACTAAATTCCGCTAACTTAATTAATTTCCACTAGTCTCCACCAAATTCCACTAATATAATAGAATTTGGTTAAAACCTGTCGAAATCCGCGTGGGCTTATGCCCACGCGTCTACTGCTAAGACTATGAATATTTAGCTATAAGTTTCCTATATTTCTTTCTCTTCTTTATGCAACGTCTTATTCTCTGCAAGAGCTATATACCCTTAGATTTAGATAGAATTTATATTGTTCCTTCGAATCTTCCTTGAAGCCTCTTCGCGCCCTTATAATTATATTATAGTTAACTATTCCCTAACTAGGGATATAATACTTATAGTTATTAAAAGGGATTTAGGTTTGATTACCATTTTTAATAATAGTTGTTTTAATGCAATATAGTATAAGGGGGTAAAGAGGCTTTAGGAAAGATTTAAAAGAATAATGTAAATTTTATCTTCTAAGGGTATATAGCTCTTATAGAGAATAAGATATTATATAAGGAAGAGAAAGAAATAATAAGAGAATTATATAATTAAATAGTTAGGGGTCTTAGTAGTTAGTATATGTATATATATATATGCGGTCTTCGACAGGCTTTAGTATTATAGAGCTAGTGGAAAACGGTAGATTATAGTGGACAATTGTAGATAGTTGCAGACAGTTGTAGATAGTTGTAGACAGTTTTAGACAGTTATCTATTAAGTGTTTTACTAAGATGTTCCTACTATAACTAGGCTAGTCCTATTACAATAATAGAGCTATAGGCTTAGTATTAAGACTTTAAGAAGAGTATATTATTAATGGAATTTAAGGTTAGTAAAACAAACTATAAAAGAATATCTAAATTGCTAAAGAAATAAACTAATAAGGCATAAGCTGTATAGAGGGCTATAACCTATTAAAATACTAAAAAGACTATAGGAGGTTATATTATAGGACTTTATTATAAAGTTACTAAATTAAAGGACTATATTACTAGATAGAAGTATAATATAATCCTTATAATAGTGGATAAGCTAACTAAGTAGGGCCACTTTATAGCATATATAGAAGAAATCTTAGCGGAGAATATAGCTAAAATCTATATTAAAGGAGTATTTATAAAACACGGAGCACTAATAAAGATTATATTAGATAGAGATCTAAGATTTATAGCAGTATTTTAAGAGGTATTTTTGGCAGAATAAGGAGTTTAAGCAGCAACGTTAACTATATATTACCTATAGATAGACGGTTAAATAGAGAGACTAAATTAAACGTTAGAATAGTATCTAAGGTATTATATTAACTATATATAGAATAATTAGGTATTATTATTACTAGTTATATAGTTTATATATAATATAACGCTATAAGAAGGAATAGCCATATTACTATTTAAGGTAAATTATAGGCATAAACTAAGAATATTGTTATTACTATAATAAGCAAAAAAGATAAATAATATAGCTAAAGAAAGAATAGAGAACTTAATAAATCTTTATAAACACCTTATAGAAATAGCTAAACTAGTATAGACAAAAATAAAAAGATACTATAATGCTAAGAGATTTAAGGGACCAGATCTTAAGAGGGGGATAAAGTATAGCTACTATATAAATTTTTCAAAAGTTAACAACTAAGTAAGAAATTGGACTATGTTAGACTAGGACTATTTACAATTATAGTAAACATCTTAGAAGTTATATATAGACTTAACTTACTAAGAAAATGCAGATTTACCCTATATAGTATATTGCGATACTAAAGCTAGTATGTAAAGATATTAAGCCACTAGTTTATAAAGTAGATATATAGAGGTTAAAAAGAGGATAAATAGGAAGTTTTAAAGATTCTTAGTTATAAGGACATTAATAAAAAAAATATAGTATAAGGTTAAGTGGATAGGCTATAATAAGACTACCTAAGAACTACTAAATAACCTAAAGAACGCTATAAAAAAGATATAGGAGTATTAGAGGAAATTTGGTTAGGTAGCATTGATAAAAAAGGGTTACTAAAAAATAAGTTATTTAAGGGGGACCTAAGAGGATTAACTACCGCGGTATTTAAAGTTATTTTCCTTTTTATTAGAGATAAATCCTTTTTAGCCTTCTCCTGCTTAAGTTTAAGAAGACCCTATTAAACTAGTTTGCACTCCTTAGAATAAACCTTATTATAAACCTTTTTAAGATGGATTAACTGAGCACAAGCGTTTATATAGGCCTTATAAATCCGATTTTCTTTAGCTGGAATTTAGTTGTTTTTAGCGTAAAGATAATAAATCTCTGCCAAAGTACTAGAGAGTTTACTATTAAGATAAAAGGCCTTAGATTAAATATAATACCCTATAATAAATTTAGTAAGGCACTAAACGCCTATAGAGAATAATAAAAAATATATACTTAGCGTTAGAGACGGATTAAATATTGCAAGATAATTATATATTTAATTTTGTACACTTAGTATAGGAGGAAGGTTAGGCACTAAGCGGGGTTATAATTGCAATATATACCAACCCCTTTTTAACATAATAAGTATAAAAAGGCATAATCTCACCTAATAATAGTATTAGTGCAACTATATAAGCATAACGGACAGTAGAAGAAGGAGAATGCTATAGTGGCATAATAAGCTAATAAAAAGGTTATTAAATTAAAGACGGGAATGCCATACCTTTAATAGACTACTTGGAGATGTAAAGTATCTTTAAGGATTAAGATAAATTGAAGGAGGATAGTGTTATAGACCTTATATTAACAGTAGTATAACTATAAAGAAAGGATATAAATAGATTAGTAAAAGAGGAGCTCTTGCTACACCTGGCCTAAAAGACTAAAACCAACTAAAAGAACCCTGCAAAACTCCTAGATAATCCCCCTAAGATATATATATTGCAGAGGAGGCACACGTTAAATAACAGTAGTTTATACTCGCGCGAGACCACCAGAACCACGCCTAGTAATAGCCCTCCACAATAAAGACGGGCGAATACCATACTATAAAGCGGAAATACCTCTATTAAGAAGGCATCTAATAAAATATAAAACCTATTGGATATATCTAATATCTAGAATTATAGGGGGGTAACTGTTAGCTATAATAAACTAACACAGTTAGCGGAATGGCTCCGCCAGTCTAATAAACCTTAGGCACCCCTCTAGCAAACCCTTAATTAAATCCTCTAACGGCTAAGCAAAATTAAAAATAAATAAAAACCCCCCTTACTGGCAAACCGAACCTAGGCTACCATAGCTACGCTTCTATAGTATAGGCAACCTACCTCCCTTAAGATAATAACCGGGCATATAATTATAATATAACTGAATATAGAAAAAGTTGAGGGGCTTAAGAGATAATTAGAAACAAAAGTCCTTATAGAGATTTATAAAGAGGTCTATAACGCTATCACAGTCTAATACCTTAAAGGTAGAGATATTGGAGTTACCTTAAAGGACTAATAGGTAAAGGAACAAGCTATAAGGGTAGGGGATAGGCTAGGAGAATATATTGGCATAAAAGTGCTCTGTAAATATTACCTAGCTAAAGTCCTAGCGGTTTCTATAAGCCTTAAGGTAGAAAAGGGACACTAGGCGGACAATATAGCAACTATATAAGAGATAGTAAAATAAACAGAACGCCTTATACTGGGTCTTGAGATTACCTAAATCCAATAGCTTTAATAGAAAAATGTAAATTAGGCATATAATAAGAACAATATAAGGATATAAGGGTTGTTAAAGACTTGCTAGGGAGACGCCAGACAAATATATAGCTCTCTTATTATTAGTACATATACGCTAGGAATGCAAAAACTCCTTATCTAAAAAGGAATAATTATAAATGGCCTTATATATAATATAAGGCTCTATAACTATAGACTACGCCTAAAATAATACTATTGCTGCGTATAATAGGGACACACCTAATCCACATGCGCAGTATAGGTATGCTGCGGCCACTGTGCAGGCCCCTATAATATAAAACACTGCTTAAATTAAGACTAAATAAAATACGTAAACTGCTACTAAAGTATATATAAGGCGTAGAAGAGAGAAGACTGCATTAAATATAGGAGATAAAAGGCAAGGGTTTAACAGCTGCGGGAATAACTATACGCTAGGTTATATAAATGGAAACAATAGGCGATGAGCTAGGGGGACGTAGGTGCCTTTCTAGTGTTTCCTACCTTTAATACTAGGGGGCTAGGCCAGCTATCTTAAGCCTTAATGGGCCAAAAGCAACGCCGCGTAATATTACCAGACTAAATAGAGACATAAGGGTTACAGGGGACATAAGGGAGAGGACGCCCTATAGGAAACCCCTTATAAACAGCTATAGTAAGCTTAAGACTAGGACAATTAAGAATTAGACTTAACGCGGTAAATATAATATTCGCAGCTGACCTATAAAGGGCATATAGCCAACTAGTAGGATTAGGGGAAAAACTAGAGATAATAATAGACTTAGATATAGAAGCGCTAGTAGGAATATAAGATATGGAAAGAGAAAGCTCTATATAAAATAAGTAGCGACTAGGGTGCAGATATAAGAGATAAAAGTTTTAAAATTTCTAGAGAAAGTGGAAATAGAAGAAGTAAGGAATAAAGAAGAGATAAAGGACCCTTACTGGGGTCCGCTACCTATCTATTATATAATATAACTGCGGTAATATAAACCACCGTTTTATAAGGCCCCTACTAGACAGTCTAGACCTAGAGAAACACCATATTCTTGCTATATAAGAGCCGTATTTTAATACCTATATATAATTAATATACTACCCCTAAGAATTCTAGCTCCTATATAAACCAAAAGCAGACGTATATATATACTTTATAATTAGTAAGGCTATCGGCCTATTCTTATGGTTATAGCGGGCGGTTAACTTAGATATTGTAGTTATAATAATTTAAACGTATAGGGGACCGGTATAAATTATTAATATATATAACCCTAGGGTTAAAAAGGTCCTATAAACAGAGAATATTATATTAGTAATAAGCTTACTAAAAACTAAAGGTATAGAGTCTATCCTACTAGGAGATATAAACCTCTACTACCCGCGATAGGGGGGTATCTACGTTACTGCTAAATAATAGGCGGAGTGCCTACTAAGAGCTATAGATATCTAGGGCCTTAAGCTAGCCACCCCCCTAGGAGCAATTATATGGTAATAGGGCGCCGCTAGAATTATAATTAACCTTATATTTATGGACAAAGGCCTATACCAGAGACTTAAAAGGTATAACCCTAAAGAAGAATAAGTACTTACTTTAGACTATATCCTCATCTAAATATAGCTAGATCTAAATATAAAGGCGTAACTAAAAAGTAAAAGATACGTAATGGGGAGGCTTAGGACGGATAGTTTCCTTAATATTATTAAACAACAACTTTAAAACCTAGAAGAAATCTACCTAATACTAAACAAGCAAGGCTTATTAGCCACCCCTAAGAAAATTAACTAAAGACTAGAAAGGATCTAGGCAGTAATTAAAAATAGGCTAAAAGAGTACTGCTAAGTCTTAAAACCAAGCCCCTATACGCGATATATATAGTCCATACAATACGCAGTTCTTATTACCAGCTAATAACGAGTAAGAAGGAAATATATAAGTAGCTATAACCCTAAAGACGAGAGATAATATAAAGATATAAAAAACTAGTTAAAAAATACTCTAAAAAAAGAAGCAAGGAATAACTAGAGATGGTTTATAAATAAGTACACTTTTAACCCAAGCCTCCCCTATAATAAGGGCCTTTAGGTTATAGCAAAATGGGTAAAGAAAAAGGTAGGGCGCCTAGTAGAAGACCTATACTTACTATTCCTATAAAGAGTAGGGGAATTATAGGCCACTAATAACAATAATAAGAAGGTAAAGATCCTTATAGAAAGGTTCTTCCCCTAACTAGCTCTAGCAGACCTTAGTAATATTATAGGTAAAACACTAGTGACTCGCCTATAGGTTAACAGCGATATAATAATAGAGGAAATGGCTAGAACTATTAATCGTCTTTTAAATAATATAGTACTAGGACTAGATAGGATTCTAAATAGGGCCTTAAAGACCTATGGTCCACTTATAGCACTATAGCTTATAGATATAGCTAGAGCATACTTTACTATAGGCTACTACCTATAACTTGGAAGATTTATAATAACAGTTGTTCTATAAAAAGAAGGTAAAGCAGATTACTTAATCCTAGGAAGCTACTACCCTATTGCCTTAGAAAATACCCTTAGCAAGATCTTAGAAAGGGTAATAGCGGACCGCATAGTAGATACGGCTAAGGAATACGCCCTATTACTATAAAGCTAAATAGGGGCAAGAAAGAACTGCTTAACACTATTAGCACTTACGCTACTTACTGCCACCATTAAATCTACATGGGTAATGCGAAGGGACTTTATAGTATTAATACTTAGCCTAAATATTAGTGGTGTTTATAATAACGTACTATTACAGAGCGAGTATAAGCGGCGATAATATATAGTGAAGTAGATATTATTAAGCTATATATAACGTGTTTCACCACCAAGCGAGTAGCACCACCGAGCGAGCAGCCTCAAACCCCACCAAAAATTAGAAAAATCACACTTTAATATCTTAACAACCACTTAATAATAAATTCTAATAATATAGATTTAGACTTTTATATATACTCTACAGCTTCTATTAAAGTTGCATTGTAAATAGATTAGTATTTCTTAAGATATAGTAATTTAGCCTTATTTGGGGCCAAAATGAGGCTAAATTACTATATCTTAAGAAATACTAATCTATTTACAATGCAACTTTAATAGAAGCCGCAGAGTATATATAAAAGTCTAAATCTATATTATTAGAATTTATTATTAAGTGGTTGTTATGATATTAAAGTGTGATTTTTCTAATTTTTGGTGGGGTTTGAGGCTGCTCGCTTGATGGTGCTGCTCGCTTGGTGGTGAAACACGTTATAAACTGTGTAATAAAGTTAAGACGTTATGTAAGGAGAGAAAGTAGGGAAACGGGAGGAAAGGGTATATATTATTAATTTGGTTACTTAGTTAATATATATATAGAGTAGAATAGGATTCGAGCAGCGGTCCTAGCAGAACTTAGCAGAATTTAGTGGACTTAGTAGAATATAGCAGAATGCGGCAGATTGCCATTAGATTGCCGTAGATTTCCATCTTGCGGTTGGTCTCTTTTTGCTATGTTGGTGAAAATAGGTGGATGTGTATAAGCTGTTACAGAGGTGTTCCATAATAGTACCCCCTCATTAAACTTGAGCTTTTGCAAGATAGGGCTGTAGTAGTTCTAAGTAGAGTTTATAAAAGTCTTCTGTGGCTTATATAAGTCCTATAGAGTTAACAGGTTCCTATAAGGGCTTAATAAAGCCTCTCCATTTTATAAGGTATATATATTTGCGTTTCCGTTTATTATACTTAATATTATTAACTCTTTTAACAAGGTACTTATCCTTACTATCTACTTTAACTAGTAGGGGAGGGTCTTAGATCTATTTAGGTAGGGTATTTAATATAGGGGCGGTAGGGTAGAGGACTAACGTATAGAATATAGGGTGGATTTTAACCGTATTAGGAAGCTTTAGTTAGTAGGTATAAGGAGAGATAACTTTTTCAACCTTATAAGGTCCAGCGTTCTTCCAATTAAGTTTCTTAGTAGGTCATTTTATATTTAGATTTCTTATATCTAGCTAGATAAAGTTACTAACTTAGTAAGCCAGTACTAGGGTTTAGTTCTTATTTACTCCGGCTTTATAGACAGATTAGGCCTATATTATTTTATTAGTAAGGAACTCTTATAGTTCTTCTATCTTCTTTACAAATTTGTTTACTTTTATAACTTATAAGGCCTAATAAGCTAGGCAAGAAACATTACGAAAGGGTTTAAAGCCTATTTATAGGTACTAACTATAATTAGCCAGGAATAGGGAGACCTTTATAGTTTCTAAGACGGAGTTATTTGCAGTAAACTTAGTAAATATAAGATAATCTATCTAGTTATCCTATAAATACAACATATATATCCAAATATACTGTTCTATTATAGCATTTACATATTCTATTTAACTATCTATTTCTAGGTAATATGCTATAGATAATAGTACTTTAATATAGAGTTAGGTATTTAGTTCCTTCTAAAACGCTAAGATAAACTAGCTGCCTTTATTAAAGGTAATTATTTTAGGAAGTCTATAGAGTTTCTATATATAATCTAGGAATAGTTAGGCAATAGTAGGTGTTAATATATTAGGACAGGCGATTAAGTATCTTATCTTAAATAGTTAATCTATAACTACTATAATGTTTATATAGCCTTTACTTATAGGGAGATTAACAATAAAGTTAATTAAGATGTCCTTCTATCTTTAGTCTAGAACAGGCAGTAGCTTTATAAAGCCATTATACGTCTTATATAAAGCTTTAGCTTATTAGTAGGTATAGCAGCTAGAGACATATCTCTGTATTATATTATATATATTTAGCTAGTAATACTCCCATTAAAGTAGTTCTAGGGTTTTTCTATAGCCTAGGTAGCTAGCTACTGGTAGGTTATATACATGTTTAAGAAGCTTAAGCCCAAGTTTATTATAGTTAGGTATGACTAGGTAGTTCTAGTAGTATAGGCAGTCTCCATAAGCTTTATATTTACCTAGAGAGATCTTTTTAAAGCGTCTAACGCCATCTTAAATTAGCTTAAGTGTCTCTTAGATAAACTTATTATTTAAGTATTTATTAATTATAATCTATTTAGTTAATTAATTAGTTATTTTAAGGACATATACCATAAGGTCTTTAGCTAAGAGATTAAATAATTTAGGGCAAAGCAGGGTTTAATTATAGTAGGTGCGCGCTTCTTCCTATACTGGTATATCTTATAAACATTAGGTTAGGGCATTAGGTTTTTAACCTTAAACGCCTAGGCAGTATATAATTAAGAATTAAAAATAAGACAGATATTCTAACTAGCGGGCTTAATAATAACTTAGCTGTTTTATGGTTGTAAAGTACTATATATTCTTATAGTTGCTAAGGACCTTAATTAGGAATCTGGCACCTTCTAGTTTAGGTTACTATTGTTTAAAACATCTAATAATAGCTAATAATTCCTTATTGTAGATCTTGTAGTTATATTTAGCTAGACTTAATTATTTTAGGGGATATACTGTGGTGTATAGTACTTCTTCCTCGTTATACTAAGATAGAATACCTTTAGTAATATAGTTTAGATAAATTAGCTTCTATAATACTCTTTTAGTTTAGGTTAAAGTATTAGAGTATAGGTGCGGTAGTAAATATAACTTTTAGGTAAATAAAGGCCTTCTTACATTCCTTATTAAAGATAAAGGTTTTATTCTTTTAGGTTAGAGCTATAAGGGGTAAGACTAGGACAGAGAAGTTATTAATAAATTATTAGTAGAAGTTAGTAAATCCTATAAAGGCTTTTATATCCTTAACATTTTTAGGTTCTTACTAGTTTACAATTACTTTAATCTTCTTTAGGTTTATTTATATACCGTTTATAGAAATAATAAATCCAAGGTATAGGACTTCTATTTTATAGAATTTATACTTATTTATATCTAATTATAAGCTAGCTCTATATAGGGCTTTTAAAATAAGGTTAATGTATTTCTATATTTAGTTAGGTTATTACTATATACTAGGATATTATTAATATAAGCAGTATAGAAAATATCCAGATAAGGTTATAGGGTATTATTTATAAAGTATTAGAATAAACTTAGGGCATTTATAAGGCCAAACGGTGTTACTAAGTATTTAAATAGTCTATATCTAGTACGGAATGCGGTAAGCTATTTATCTCCTTTTATAATATGGAGGCGGTTAAATACATAGATAATGTTAAGTTTTATATAGTAGCGAGCCTTACTTAATTAGTTTAGTGTCTCTTAAATTAATAGGAGCGGGTGCTAATTCTTAATAGTAATAGCGTTAAGAGCTTAGTAGTCTATATAGAAGCGTAGACCGCTGCTAGGTTTTCTTAACAAAGATTATAGGTACAGCTATAGGCAAAAAGCTTGCTCTAATAAATTCTTTACTTAGGTACTTGCCTAAGTACTTTTATAGTACTTTAAGTTTATTCTAGGACATTCTATATAGGGGTCCAAATCCTAGCTATTTTCCCTCTTTAAGTATAATTTTATGGTTATATAGTTGGTATTCTGCTAACTTATTAGCTTTCTTTTATAAGAATACCTCTAGGTGCTTATAGTAGTATACTAGTACTTTTATGGTAGGGTTAGTGTGCTTCTTTAGTACTAGGGCCTTTTTAATATTAGCTATTATAATAGCGAAGATTATATATTTAGGTTTTCTGGCAAGTCGTGCTAATAGGGTAGCTCTAATTATAAAGATATTTAAGGTATTAAGCAAGCTTAGGTTATCCTTAGTTTCTTATATAGTTTTAGGTTTAGTATTAGGTACGGAGTTAGTATTAGATTTAGGTTTAGGTTCTTTAAATATCCTTTTTATAATAGAATACCAGTTCTTCTAGTACTTTTATATATTAAGCTTAAGCTTCTACTTAGTTTGGGGTGTAGTAGTTAGAGTTAGTTTATATATTCTAGGGTAATTTCTAGGTTCTTAGTAGATGTTAGTAGAAATCTTATATTCGTAGAATTTGGTAGAATTCTTAGGTTGGTGGAATTAGGTAGACTTTTTAGGTATAGGGTAGACGTTAGTGGAAAATTTAGACTAGTAGATCCTAGTGGATTTTTTAGATTTTAGTTTAGGGTCTAAGTAGTAAGTTATAAGACACTTCTACTTATAACAGGGGGCAGTAAATAGAAGCTTAAGGTTATCTTAATTAATATTTACCTTATATAGCTTTATCTAGGGTTATTTAAGGATTATTAGGTAATCTAGGGTAGTTATAAAAAGCCTAATTAGTTATTTATGGTTTAGGTATTAGAGTCTTAGGAATACTATATAGGTAATACAGCCTAATATAGTGCGTTTGCTATTAAATCCAAATATATTAATATGCCAGTTAAGGGGAGTTAGAGTAAAACCATTATTTTATATAAAGATCTTATTAATAAATCCTATACTACTAGCTTCTATATTAATTAGGACTTAAGTATTAGCCTATTAATTATTCTACTAAAGATAACAGTTAACGGTTATGCTGTAATCCTAAGAGTTAGAGTTTATAATATCTAGAGTATTTAACGAGATCCTAAGACGGCGCTATCCTAGAGAGTAACTTAGCTCTAGGACCTTCCTTTTAGAGGTAATTAGGGCGGGGTTCCTAAAGAATATTAGTTATGGCTTTGTCCTTATAAGTAGTGCTTACTAAAGATAGGGCTAGAACTAGGTAAAGATTAAGGATGGTAACTAGAGAATTAATACGGTAAATAGTTATTAGTGTTGGCCGTTTGTAAGTTATATTAGGGTATAGAGATAGAGCAGTATCTTAAAATATGGTCCTTGCTTCTATATTTAAAGTAACGGCCTAGCTTAATATATTATTCTTATTTAAAAGAACCTAGTAGAGTATATCCTAGGGTCCCTATATTAATATCTATGGCGTTAGGGTGCTTAAGCTAAGATAATAACTTAGTAGACGTTTATAGAGTTATTGTATTATATTAAGGAGTGGACTTCGGTATTAGGCATAGTATATATTTATACCGTTTATTAATAATGTTTATATAGGCGTTAAGGGCTTCTAGTAGGTCTATACCTATTAAAAAGGTTTTTAGTTTAGGGCCTAGGGACTTAATAAGGCTATTAACCAGTATGGAGTTATTCTAGTCTATTTCCTTTATATAACAGTTAAATTTAGAGAAGTATACTAGGAAGCCTTTTATTCCTTAAGTTATATAATTTATCTTCCTTTAAGCGGTAGCTTGGCGGTTTAGGTTATTATATACAGCTTTAAGAAGTACAACTAGACTTTATACTAAGTTTGGTTAAAGGGGTTTAATAAGGTTAGTTATATCTCCTTTTAGTTAACTTAGGGCATAGCAAAGTTAGTTAGCTTTAGTTAGGTAGCAGTTAGCATTACTAGTTAGCTTATTTTTAAGCTAGCTTAGAAATAATTAAAGTTCTTATTATTTACTGGTAAATATTAGAGGGTTTAGTAGTTATTTGGATTATTATAGTGCGGTAGTTAGTTTAGGGTAAATAGCTACTATAGGTTTAGGACTCTTATCCCATATATTTATCTCTAAAAAAGGCGTTTAGTCTTAGGGCCCTAGTATAGGCATTTTAAGGGTACGGACTTCTTCTTAGAGGTCCTTAATTATTTACAGGTGTTGTGCTTCTTATTTAGCTTCTTATTAAGTTAAAGTAGCTTAGTTTTATATAAGGGCGTCTATAAAGGACTTCTATATCTCTACTAATTATTTTTAAAGTGCGGATATAATGCCAGCAGCCATTATAGGGGCTTTAGGGTTGTTCTATATTTTAGAGGGTGGTATATAAGGTTAATATAATATAGTATTATGGAGCAAGCATAAGCGGCAATAATATATAGCAAAGTAGTGCCCACTAAGAGCTATAGACATCTGGGGCCTTAAACTGGCCACCCCCCAGGAGCAATTATATGGCAATGAGGCACCGCCAGAAGTACAATTGACCTTACATTTATAGACAAAGGCCTATACTAGAGACTCAAAAGGTGCAACCCTAAAGAAGAATGGGCACTTGCATTAGACTATATCCCTATCCAAATACAGCTAGATCTAGATATTAAGGCACAATTAAATAGTAAAAGATACGCAATAAGGAAGCTTAAGATAGATAGTTTCCTTAATATAGTTAAATAACAAGTTTAAGACCTAGAAGAAATCTACCTGATACTAAACAAGCAAGGCTTAGTAGCCACCCTCAAGGAAATTAACTAAAGACTAGAAAGGATTTAGGCAGTAATTAAAAACAGTCTAGAAGAGCACTGCCTAGTCTTAAAACTGGGCCCCTATACGCGTTACGCATGGTCCGTATAATACACGGTGCTTATTGCCAGCCAGTAATAAGCAAGAAGGAAATATATAAGCAGCCACAACCCTAAAAACAAGAGACGATATAAAGACACAAGAAACTAGTTAAAGAATACCCTAAAAAAAGAAGTAAGGAATAACTGGAGATGGTTTATGAATAAGTACACTTTTAACCTAAGCCTCCCCTATAACAAGGGCCTTTAGGCTATAGCAAAATAGGCAAAGGAAAAGGTAGGGCGTTTAGTAGAAGACCTATACCTACCACCCCTATAAAGAGTAGGGGAATTATAGGCCACTAATAACAACAATAAGAAGGTAAAGATCCTTATAGAAAGGTTCTTCCCCTAACCAGCCCCAGTAGACCTTAATAACATTATAGGTAAAATACCGGTAACTCGCCTATATAACGGAACCTTGTAGTAGGAACTACGGTGGGTCCTATTATTGGGCTAGGTATATAGGTAAGAACAAATTAACAACGTAATAACAACTAGTGGAGTGGTTACCCAACAGATTAACTCCAATTATATTCTAAGATTTACTACAAGGAGAGAACTATCTACGGTAGGGACTGAGGTCCTTTAAATATATAACCATACTCCTAAGAAATCCTCTCTTATACGTAAGGTACGTGTTATACGTATTATATATAGTTATACACTATGTATACTCCGTACACTGCATATAACATTATGTGACTCGCTTACTATTTCTTATTATATAGTTCCACCGGATCTATTCTAGACTATGCCTATATTAACTAACTAGCTTCCTGCGACTCTTCCCTAAGTAGTTATAATATTGTACTTAAAGTGTCTGTAACACTATCTCCCTCCTCTTTATCTTCGCCCTTGAAGATTCCTAATATCTCTAAGTTATCCACTAGAGGTGTAATGTCTGTTTAATTAGTCTGGTTAATATCCTTACTTATTATACCTAAAGCTTCTTCTTCTTTACAAGCGCAACGTTGTGCTCGCACTATAGCTGCCATACTATTGCTTGGTGAGATAATGTCGTCTCCATATTCTCATTATGCAAAAGCGGGGTTGGTGTGTGTTGTGATAGTAAGCCCCTTGTCTTAATAACCCTTATCTTGCTTAGAGTGTACTAAAGCAAATATTTAGTCGTCCTGCGACGTTTGCTCTATCTCTAATGCTAAGTATACGCGTCCTATAACTCTTAACAGTCTTTAAGTTCCCTAAGTAACTTATTATAGGGTCTTATGTTTAATCTGCTACTGTAAAACTTAAATCTAAGTTAGCTGCCGCGCGCGCTAAACTCCACCATTCTACTAAAGAGACCGCTTGGGCCCTTAAGGCTTAGCGTTACTCCTTTAAGTCTTAGTAGGTTGTGTTTACTCAGTTAACCCGTCTTAAGAAGGTTTGTAAGAAGGTTTATTCTAAGGAGTAGAAACTAGTTTAATAGGGTCTTAATAAGTTAGGTAATAAAAGAACTAGCTCTCCTTCTGCGAGGGAAATAACTCTAAGTAGCTTAGCAATTGCTCCTCTTAGGTCCCCCTTAGGCGATTTATTTTTTAGCGATCCTTTCTTGTTAATATTGCCTAACCTACTTTCTTTTAATACTCTTATACCTTTCCTATAGCGTTCTCTAGGTTGCTTAGTGGCTCCTAGGTAGTCTTACTATAGCCTATCTACTTTACTTTATACTATATTTTGTCCTCTATGTCCTTGTGACTAATGATCTTTAAAACTTGCTATTTATCTTCTTCTTGTCCTCTATACGTGTCTGCCTTATAGACTAGTGGCTTAATATCTCCATATGCTGGTTCTAGCATCGCGATATGTTATACTAGGTAGATCCTTATTTTAGCTAGTAGGTTTAACTTATACGTAATCAATAAAATCCTTTACTTGATTTTAAAAGGTCCTAGTCTAATATAGTCCAATTTCTTGCTTAATCGTCAACTCTTAAAATTTTTGTGTAGTAGCTACACTTTATCTCCCTCCTTAAGATCTAGTCCCTTAGATCTCTTAGCATTATAGTACCTTTTTATTCTTTGCTATACTAGCTTGGCTGTTTCTATAAGGTCTATATAAAGATTTATTAACGTCTCTATTCTTTATTTAGCTGTGCTACTCGTCTTTTTTGCTTAATGTGGCGATAATAATATTCTTAGTTCGTATCTATAATTCGCCTTAAATAGTAATGTCCCTATTTCTTCTTATAGTATTATATTGTATGTAAACTGTGTAACTGGTAATAACAATACCTAATTATTCTATGCGTAATTAATATAGTGCCTTAGATACTGTTCTAGTGTCTAGTTTAGTCTTTCCATTTATCCGTCCATCTGTGGATAATACGCTATAGATGTTACTGCGTAAACCCCTTGTTCTGCCAGAAATACTTCCTAAAATGCTGCTATAAATCTTGGATCTCTGTCTAATATGATCTTATTTAGTGCTCTATATCTTGCAAACACTTCCTTTATATAGATTTTAGCAATATCTTCTGCTAATATCTCTTTAGTGCACGCTATAAAGTATCCCTACTTTATTAGCTTATCCACTATTACTAAAATCGCGTTATAATCTTGTCCTATAATAGGATCTCTTGACTTTGGTAACTTAATAATAAAGTCCTATAATATAACTTCCTACAGTCTTCCTGGTATCTTAATAGGTTGTAGCTCTCCGTACGGCTTATGTCTTATTAGTTTATTCCTTTGGCAATCTAGATATTTCTTTATAACTTGTCTTACTAGTCCCTAGATTCCTTAAATAATATACTCCTCTTAAAGCCTTAACACTAGTCCTATAGACCTGTTATATCCTTATATCATTCCCTTATGGAATTCCTTAATAAATTCTTTTGTAATAGACTTAGGCATATATATTACTTCTCTATTTTTGTATTGCTTTAAGTCTAGATTCTCTACCTATGCTTTTTAGATCTTCTATATCTAATTACTCTCTAATGACTTATGGATCTGACTTTCTTTGGTTGCTATAATCTTTGGATGGTTATACCTAATTAATCTATCTTGATCCTTTCGTAATAAAGCTCCTAATAGCTTTTTATTACTTTATAGTTTAGCCTTTCTACTTAAAGCATCTGCTTGTGCATTGTCTGTACCCTTAGTATACTAAATTTTGAAATAGTATTCTATAAGTATTTCCGCCTATCTAACCTGTTTTTGGTTGAGTTCCTTTATTATTAGGAATCCTGTAAGGTTCTTATAGTCCGTTTTAACCATAAATGGTTCTTTTATGTCTTATAAGAATGCTCTCTATTTTTTAAGTACTGTAACTATATCTAATAACTCCTTGTTATAGATATTATAGTTTAACTCTAGTAGTGTTATCTTCTAACTATAGTATGCTACTAGATGCTATACGTCCTAATACTTTTATAGCAAGTACGCTCCTAGTGTAAAGTCTAATGCGTTTGTCTTAACAACCGTTTTTAACTTTGGTTAATAGACCTTAAGGATTAGTTCTTGGGTAAACAACTCTTTAAGTTCCTAGAATAGCTCCCTCTATTTACTACCCTAAACCTACAGTTCCTCTTTCTTTGTTAGTCTTGTAAATGGCTTAATACTTTTTAACTATTGTGCTATAAACCTTCTATAGTAGTTATAAAACCCTAGAAATAACCTTAACTGCGTAACATTCTCTAGTTCTTACTAACTTACTATAGCTTTGACTTTCTTTGGGTCCATGCTAATCTTTCCTAGTTTAATAATAAATTCTATAAAATTGGTTTTCTTTATAAAGAACTTATATTTCTTAATTGCTACTGGCATCTATTCTTCCTATAGTCTCTTTAAGACCCATTTAATGTATTCTCTATATTCTTCCTTATTTTTTAAGTAGATAATAATGTTGTTGAGGTATACTATAATAAACTTATCTAAGTGTTCTTCTAATACACTATTAATTCGCTTCTGGAACGTTGCTAGTATATTTATAAGCCCAAATTATATAACTAATGGTTTATATAGTTCTTCCTTTGACCTAAAGGCTGCCTTTTATTCGTCGCCTTTCTTAATCCTAATTTAATGGTATGCCTATTTCAGATCTATCTTTGTAAAGATCTTTGCGTTGCCTATCCTGTCTTAGATCTCGCTAATTAAGGGTAAAGGATACCTATCCTTCCTAGTAATGCTATTTAACTGTCTGTAGTCTATACACATCCTAAGTTTTCCGTTTTTCTTTAGAATGAACAGTACTGGATACCCTATTAATGACTATAACGGTCTAATATATCCCTTACATAAGTTCTCCTAGATAAACTCCTTAAGCGCTACTAACTCTGTTTTAGTAAGCTTGTAGATTAGAAAAAAATTTAAATTTATTTCCTCTTCTAATTCTATTTTATAGTTCTATGCTGTATACTCTGACAGCTTTTCACTTTCTGGTAACTATAACTTTTTACTATACCTGTGGTATCTCTTTAGTACATAACTTAAGCCTTACTTAGTCTCTTTATATGTCGCTCTAACTTAGTATTATACTAACTTGGTTTGCTGTCGCACTTTACGCTATTAAGTATTTTTAATATTAACCTGACTTGTAACCTAATTAATCTTTAGATTGTACTCCTATAACTAAGGCATTTCTAGTATCGCCTTATCCTATCCTAATGGTAGGATATTAAAAGATATTCTAACTAGTCTTCCTTTAATAGTTAACTGAATAGGTCCTATTTTAAGATTAATAATGCCTCCTCTATAGGCTATCTAATCTCCTGAAATTGTTATAAGTGGATATAGGTGTTTCTTTTATCTGTGTGGTAACCCTATCCTTTCTACTGCCTTTGGTGATATATGGTTTTTAGTTACTCTACTATCTACTAATGCTTTAAACTGTTAATCTTGCTACTTAGCTTATAAATTTAGGTGTTATTCTTAAATTCCTTTAAGGGTTTAAGGCTCTAATACTAGTTCCCTTTGGTCTTATACGCCTCCCCTTTTCCTAACTGTTGGCTACTAGATCCTGCCTATACTTGGTCTAACCTTAGCTAATACTTAGTTTATTTCTTTTCCTCTATATACTATGGACAAGTGTTCTCTGGGTACTTCTATTACTATTATCTATCTAGGCACTCTTCTGTAAGGAATCTTCCTAGTTAAAGTGTTAAGTTCCCTTAACCTTATACTTTTACTGGGTGCTATCTATATATATACTTAGTATTCCTAAACCGCTTTTCCTTTGGTGCCTAATATATCCTTACTAGGTACTTCCGGTTCTTGTCTTTTAGTGCTCTATATATGTTATATATGTTATCTATATAAGCTATCCACGATAGTATATAATACGCTATATATTTTAGGTTAACTCTTAGTTTATCTTTATTCTTAAGTTTAAACCTATACCTAGTTAACCTAACTACTAGTATTTCTGCTATAGGTACTAAGATTTGTCGCTTACTTCTCTAGTCCCTAGATCCCTCTTCTAGGTTCCTTAACATTATAATTAACGCTCCTTTAATGTAACTTATGCGTTTTTCCGTAATGGGTTGGTCTTAGACAACTTTTTTATTTAGCTATATATAAAAGTCTTCCTATTTATTGTTATATTGTTGCCTATACCACTTTCCGTACAACTGGTTTAGTGTGTATGGTTTATCTGTTAGAAAGTACCTTATTATCGCTGCATTATAATATCCTTTAGTATGTCTTTCTTTAAACCTAGTTAGGATATCTAGATTCTCTTCTTATTCTAGTTTATCCAACTATTTTGCCCTAGGTGTCCCTATACTTGGCCTATTAGTAACTCTTTGTATAGGTGCTCTGTCCCTTATATAACCTAGCGTAGCTAATCTCTTATCTAGCTTTTGCTCTTACTATACGATAATTCTTATTTTGAACTTATTTATAGTTTCTTATTTTCTATGTCTTGTAGCTAAATCCTTATAGTCGTTTTGCTTTTTAATCCTAGTATTAACTATTTAATCTTTAGGCTAAATACTACGTTTACTTAGGATTGCTAACGTTCTTATTCGTTTCCCAAACTTATAGTTCTTAAACTTGCGTCCTATACTTATTCGTTTGTTACTAAACTAAGTTGCTGCCCTTTCCTATTAGTTTTCGTCTGTTGTGGGTCCTTAGGTGTGTCTTATCTTATCTTAAGAATCTTAAGCTTCTTTTATCTCTTCTTAAGAATCTTAAGCCTATAGCCTTTTGCCTTTATTAAGTAATAAGCTAGCACTAGTAGTTATCTGCTTACTTGGTTTCTTCTAAATATTACTCCTATTGTCTTATAAAGCGATAGAAATCGTATCTAATGGTGTTATAATACCCATTACTAAACCTTATTCTATAATGGTCTCAGTTTCTACTTCTATTTCAACTTCTCTAAGGTCTGTATACTCCTAGTAAGCTGCCTTTATTGCCTTATTATTAGTAAATGCTTTACCTGTATTAAATTTATCGTCTTTGATGTCCGATCTATAAGCTAGTTTGTTGGTTTTTCTAAACTTAGATAATAATGGCTTCTATAGCCAATAGCTTGCGCTATACTTGGCGTCCTTATAAATTCGGTATACATTGTTGTAATAATACGCAAAACTGTTAATTGAATACTCTTTTATTCCTTACAGTGCACCGTCGTCCCTCTATATATATGTGCCGTCTGCTGGCCTGGTTCCCTTTACCGCGTAGTTACTCTAACCACCTCTATAGTCTCTAGCGAAATGACCTTGTTTTCCGCAATTTATATAAGCCCTATCTTTAAACTATTTTTCTTGCTATGGAGTCCGCCTAAATGTCTTTTACTGCTAAGATCCTTAGTTTAGCCTCTATTCCTAGGTCCTTTAATTACTTAATCCTTAACCTTTAGGTTTCTATAGTTTCTTTCCCCATCTTTAGGTTTCTTTAGTACTGCTTAGGTCTATTGGCTCTGTCACAGTACGTGCAGAGGGCCAAGGTACAAGGTGACTATATATGATTGACAAACGATGTCGTGTGAGGATCTATGTATAGGAGACGAGGCAGGTATATATACGTGTTGCTCAGGGGTCAGGTCCGTGCTCATGCATACGCGTAGCCATAACAACGCGTCAGGTCAGTGCCGTGACAGGCTCTGCGCCACTCTATGGTTTTTAACTCTGTGTCTGCTGTTGCGTACTCTACGCCTTATACGACTATGGAACTCTATCTTGCCCTTTCTTAGCTTGTTCCCTTTAATAGATCCTATTATTAATTTTTATTAACTGGTCTATTAACTCCCTTAGAGTATCCGCATCTTCTATTAGGATAATTGCGTCCTAGACTTTAGAGGCCGTTCGGTTGCAAATCAGCTCTATATCATATTTGTTCAATCCATGCGCCTTTTAGTATCATCCGTTTTGTAATTAGTGGCGGCTACTACCGCAGCCCATTTAAATATGTAATTGAGTCGATCGTTTAGTAGCCTCTATATGAGGCTCCAGATTTGGCTTCGCACAATCCGTAATTGACGTTAGTAAGCGATTCGAGTAAGCCCCTCTCTACCACCAGGCCTCTATCGCGACTCCCTACTTTGGTGTAGTAATGGAGCCTCCTCCTTAACTAACGCCCCCTCTGCGATCAACGCTTGCTACACCTTCGCTTACCTCCCGTAGGAGCCGTAGCAGAGCTACAGCAACCCCCGCAACCCCCGCGACGCCCGCGACGCCCGTAGGGCACAAGAACGCGCGTATAAGATAGACAGGCGAGATGGAGGAGGCGATGTTAGAAGGCCTTATTAAGGCCATTAAGAAAGGATTTTATATAGATAGCTCTTACAAATCTAACAGCTGGAAGATTGCTCTTAATTATACGCTTGCTATTACCTAGTAGCCTATTACTCTTTAGCAAATCAAGAGTAAGCATAATAACCATAAGAAGGACTAGAAGCTGTAGAAGGAGCTCTACAGCCTCTTTAGCTGGGGGTGGGATAAAGACAAAGGCGTGCCCGTTACCAGTAAGGAAGTTATAGAGGCCTACTTTAAAGCCAATCCTGCCACTAAGAAGTTTTATAATATACCACCTGCCTTCCTAGATCTAATACAGGAGCTATTTAACAGAGTCCTAGCAACAGGCGGTTATATAAGGTTAATTAACAAAGCAATTAAGAGCTCTATAGACCCTAAACTTCTCTCGGCGACGGCCTCGCAGGCGTCAGGTTTAATAGATAAGGAAGATAAGGAGGAGGCTAAGAAGACCAAGGAGACTAAAAAGACTAAGGAGGAAGTAGATAAGGCCTCTAAATTAGAGTCAGCTTAAAGCTCTATTAAAGGCAGTTAATTAAGCTCACCTTCAGCTAAGCGCCCTAGTCCTTCTAGATTTTCCTTAACGCCGAGTTAACCTTCTTTACTAGCTATGCGGAAGTGGGCTATTAAGCAAGCTACCAAAGCCACCGAATCTAGTATAAAGCGCCAGTAAGGAAGACAGCGAGTTGCAGAGGCACTAGAAGAGACGGTAGAGAAGGTAATAAGAGAGATAAGGGCTATAAGAGAGTTAATTACCCAGAAGTCTCCTTAAGAGAAGGCCTCCGCAGAGTTTATCTACAAGTTTAGTAACCTAGATCCTATAGAGCAGTTAGCTGTTTTATGAGCTTTTAAGACGGAGTCTACTGCTAGATTATTTCTTATAACAGCTAGAGTTGCAGAGCTTCGGCAAAGCTTAATTAACGATATTTTGGCTGGCAGAAAGGAGGACGTATAGAAAAGCAAGCTTTAGGTAAGATTTTAGGTAAAATCCAAGTCGCTCTTTAGAGCCGTTATATATGGGCAATTAGTGGGCAATATAATAAGGGAAACTATATAGATTTCTATTACAAATACACCCAAATCTACTGTATATTCTTAAGTAATTGGCCTGCTAATTGCCTGGCAGTAACTCTCCTATATAAGCTTTATAATCTTATCGCGTCTTTGGTTCATAACTATATCACTTTCTACCTCTGCAAGCTCTATGTCTTCTTTATTTATAACCTCATTCTCTACCTTTAGATCGTTATCTAGATTATCCGGTTTATTTATATTAATGAAGTTATAAACCGTAGCTAAAGCGTACACTACATCCACCTGCGTCCTTAAAGGGAGACTACGCCTACCGGCCTTAAAGTACCGGAAACGATGCTTAAAAACTCCTATAGTACGCTCTACCACGTTCCTTAGTGCCGCATGCCAAAGATTATAGAGCTCCTTCGCGTTCTATAGCCGTATATTTGCCTATAATTGCTCACGAAGATGATATTATACACCGCGGTAGGGAGTTAGGGTTATAGGCGTATTAGAGTACCCGGTATCTACAACATAGTATCTACTAGGTAAGGCTTTAAATCCTTTAACTCTCGCTAAATTAAGGACTCTAGAGTTATAAGCAGAGCCCTCCCAACCGGCTAGAATGTAGAGGAAGTTTATCTGGAAATTAATAACTATAAGAATATTCTGTGATAATCCTCCCTTCCTTCTATGCTATAGAGCTTGCCTCGTATACCCGCCAGGTACAGAAATTGGTAGATAAGTACCGTCAAGAGCTCTAATACAATCGGCAAAGAAAGGATATTGTTTAGGGTTATTAGTAATCTCTTCCGGAGTAGAGTTCTTAGAAAGCCAAATAACTTCTTTATATAATTTTAGAAGGCCAGGAAGGACTTCGTATATAGCTCTACGAGGCAGCAAATTAATACTAGAAGTTTAGCTAGCAGGTAAATACTCACTAATAGATTATTGCAGATAAGTATTAAGTTACCTCACTCAGTAATCTATATAACGAATTATTGCTGAATATTATTAGGAATATTAATAGCTTCTCAGCCGCTAATAGAAGCTTCGTGTCCTTTAAGTTGCCGTATAGTTATAACCAATTGAGAAGCTTCCTAAACACCTTAGGCCTTATACGAGTTAGATTTACAAGTTGTTACTTATGGCCGTAGAGCAACTAAGACGTCCACCTTATTCCTCGCTATATATTAGTATGCTAAGTACGGACGCCCCCCAGAAACAAGCTCATCGCGATTATAAAGGTTAAGATAATAACATTAGATAAGGCTTGTAAATGCAACAGCAGTATCGCGGTTAGGGTATGTGGAGTCGCCATATCACAAGAAGTCGTTACTTTGGCGCGTATATGAGAGCTCAGATTAATATGGAATATAGAACGGAGGCTCAAGGGCAGTATATTGAAATGGTGCCAAGAACCTCATTTCAACTACCGTATACAGTATAGCTTGCAAATTTGACGCGCTTATCGATATGGAGGAGCTCCATATTTAAAAGTCATCAGATTTACCGAACGACAGCCTCATATTCAGATTTAAGCTCCATATCGGTTAAATATAGAGCCTCCATATTGAATATGAAGTTGCAACCAAACGGCCTCTTAGCCTTAAGTCCCTATTTGTACTATGCTATAAGCGCCCTATTATTCCACTTAACCTGCGTGGCTAGTGTTTAAAACTGTGTTATATACTTAATTGCTAAAGTGCGTTGTACTAAGTTCTAAAGCTTTTGTTCCGCTATGGTTATAGCCTCCAGGTCTCTAAATATCTGTGTTAGTTATTCTATGAACCCGTTCTAACTAGTAAATATATACCATATGTCCTAGTTAGTAGTTATTATGCCATTGGCCTATATCTTTATAAGATATAGTTCAAACCACTTAAGTGCCCTTCCTGTTAGGAACAACCCTACATAGGCTACTTAATCCAATAATATTGCTAACTTTGCTCCTTTCTGTATTACCTTAAAGTGCATCTGCGTAAGAAATCCCTTAAGCTTTAACTTCTCTCCTAAGAACCATTTAATTGAAGGTAGTTTGATTTTTGCGCTCTAATTCCATTAATGCGTTCTTTAAGTATTCTATTATTGTCTTATAAGTGATTAACTATTTCCTATAACTAACCTTGTGTAACCACTTGAGAATCCGTATCTATTATACTGGTGTCTCCTAGTCCTAAGGTTGTGGCTGCCGTTGACGCCATTATAACTAGTGCTTTGGGTGGCATGTTGTTCAATCTTGTTTAATACCGTAACCTTAGTAGTGAATGTGTAACGGAACCTTGTAGCAGAAACTACAGTAGGTCCTATTGTTGGGCTAGGTATATAGGTAAGAATAAATCAACAATATAATAATAACTGGTGGAGTAGTTACCTAATAGATTAACTCTAATTATATTCTAAGATTTACTATAAGGAGAGAACTATCTACGGTAGGGACTGAGGTCCTTTAAATATACAACCGTACTCCTAAGAAATCCTCTCTTGTACGTGAGGTACGTGTTATACGTATTATATATAGTTATACACTGCGTATACTCCGTACACTGCGTATAACATTATGTGACTCGCTTACTATTCCTTATTACATGGTTCCACCGGATCCATTCTGGACCGTACCTGTGTCAACCAACTAGCTTCCTGCGACTCTTCCCTAAGTAGTCGTAATATTGTACTTAAAGCGTCCGTAACAGCCTATAGGTTAATAACGATATAACAATAGAGGAAGTAGCCAGAACTATTAGCCGCCTTTTATATAATACAGCACTAGGACCAGATAGAATTCTAAATAAGGCTTTAAAGACCTATAGACTACTTATAGTACCCTAGCTTGCAGACGTAGCCAGAGTATACTTTGCTATAGGCTACTACCCATAACTTAGTAGAGCTATAATAATGGTTATTCTATAAAAAGAAGGCAAAGTAGATTACTTAACCCTAGAAAGCTACCGCCCTATTGCCTTAGAAAATACTCTTAGCAAGATCTTAGAAAGGGTAATAGCGGACTATATAGACACGGCTAAGGAACGCGCCCTACTACCATAAAGCCAAATAGGGGCAAGAAAGAACCGCTTAATACTATTAGCACTTACGCTACTTACTACCACCATTAAAACCACATGGGCGATGTGAAGGGATTTTATAGTATTAATGCTTAGCCTAGATATTAGTGGTGCCTATAACAATATACCCCATAAGCGCCTCCTATATATCCTTAGGGCAAAGGGCTTTTTAGAATAGATTATATAATTTATCTAAGGGTTTATAGGCCAGAAAGAAACATTACTGATCTTTAGTAGATACCAGAGCCCCCCTATAGCAGTTGCAATAGGAATACTATAAGCATTACCCCTCTCGCCTATTCTCTTCCTCTTTTTTATAAGTAACCTACTTAACTCCTTTAAGGAAGGGGCGACCTAAGGAATAGGCTTTATTAACGACACAAACCTAATTATATATGGGCTAATAGCCGCAGAGAATTACAAAACACTAGAGAGAGCCTATAACACCTATATAAAATAGGTAAAACAATATAGAGTCTAATTTTTACTAGAGAAATACTAGCTAATCTATTTTATAAGAAAATATAACTAATCTATAGATCTCTAGTATATAATTTATATCTAAGGCTTTAGGGGTTAACTAGTTTAAGGCTTAAGGGTATTAGGAGTATAGGTAGACAGCAAGCTCTAGTAGAGCGCATATACAGTGTAAGCGGCCCATAAGGGCCAAGTATAGTATATCGCATTATCCAGGATTGTCAATTCTATATAGGGCCTATACTTTTAGAAGTCACGCCTACTATATATAGCAGTTGTCCAGCTAACCATAATATATAGATCTAGTATTTGGGCCATTAGAGAAACTAAGAAAGGCCCCCCTAAATTACTCCTTAAACTACTCTAAAAGGTCCAAATAGCCTACTTTTGGAGCATAATAGGCGGGTATAAGCGTACGGCTATAGTACTGCTTAAGAAGGAGGCCAATATCCCCCCCCTATAACTATATATTAAAGCCGCTGCAATATATAGGGTGCAAAATAAACGCAACTCCAATATTATAAAGTATATTAAGATACGTCTAAATAAACTATAGAGGGACCCTAGGGCGCCCTATAGGAGAATAAACTAATAACCTTAAAGCAGGGAAGATATATTAGAGAAATAGGTAAAAAAGGCAGAAGAAGAATGGTGCTATATTAGGGCCCAGGCCTATATAGAGGAGGAAGGGAGACATATAAGAGGCTAGTAAAGATAATAGCGAGAGAAAGAAAGGAGCTAAAGTAAAGTATAAAAGAACGCTAGAAAACCATCTACTATAATATAATATTGGTTGGACCAACGCTAGAGAGGTAAATAGGAGTTGAAGGTATAGAGGCTGACTTAGGCAAAAGGAACCTAAGCTATAGCATAGTCAACGCTATAGGGGGTAAATACTTAAGGGCTCTAAGAAGGCCTAATAAAGGCAGAAAATATAATAGCAATACTTTTAAGAATAGGAATAATAGGACTAAAAGATTGGCTCTACTGGGTAGGTGTCCTAATAGGTAGCCTAAGATGTAAATATGGCTAGCTAAGATAGACACCAAAATATGTAATACTGCTATATCCCTTACACACCAACCAAGAAGTAATACTCTTAGTAGCTAGTATAGAGAACTATAATATACTACTTTTAATATAAAAAGGTCTCAAGGCGGTTACCCAATGGCTTATTAGCCAAAATGTGCTAAACCAATTTTGGGTTGCAAAGGAAATAGCAATAAAAGACAAAGGGGCAAGCAATAGGCGGCCCCAATTAACTCTACAGTAGTAGAGTAAAGTTTATAATACTAGCGCGTCTATAGGCTTGTTACAGCAGCAGTGGTTCCTAAAGAGGTTAAAAAGTAAGGTAAAAGAGCACCATAGGCGACTTATAGGCACTAAGTAGGCGAGTCCCAAAAGGCAGGGAGATGGATTACGGGGTTTTCTTAAGTAGAGTTTTCTCCCCATATATATATGAGTAGTCCGTGTGGGCCTAATAGGGATCCAAATTGGACGTTAAGCAATAAATAATTATTAAATAGATTAGTAGTAGAAGCGCGGGAGATACTAAAACTAGTTAAACTATAAAATAAGGGGTAGCTAAGTTATATAATGAGTTATAGGATATAATCTACGTAATTTATATAATTTATAGGATCTGCTATAGAGCAGGTAAAGTAGGTAAAGTAAACAGAGCAATAACTTTCTTAGGAGTTACGTTGTGTATTTAAAGGACTATAGTCCCTACCTAGATAGTTCTTTTCTTTATAGTAAATCTTAAAATATAATTAAAATTAATCTATTAGGCAACCACTTTACTAGTTATTATTATATTATTGACTTTTTATTTACTTATATACTTAGCCTATTAGCGAGTCTACTATAGTATTTCCTATAAGGCTTTGTTACAGTATACTAAATATATATAATTTATTTGCTACTTATTTTACTACATTTATATAGTATCTTAATCTATTAAATAGCTCGTAATTAATTAGAGAGTAGTGTTTATTTAAGCCTAAGGCGATAACTGGATGTCTCTTATATCTTACCCAGTTAGAAACTAATTAAGATTTATATACTATACTATTAATATCTTTTAAACGCATTTTAAACGGGTTTAGAATAGCTTACTAATTAGTAAATTATAGAGTTTTTTTTATCTATTGTATTTTACTATATATAATACTACGCATGCAGCCTCTAGGCTATGGCGCTATAGCTCTATATATATAAATCCTTTCTAGGCAGCTTAATATATACTAGTACTTATATCCTAATAGTTTACAAATCCCTAAACTGGGGGTTTATAGCTCCCTAGTAAGATACTAGGTTGCTAATAACTATTAGGTAGTAAAAGAAATAGTAGAAAAGACTATATAAAATCTTAACGCCAATTCCTATACTAGTCCTATTTGCTTTTTATTTCTATTTTTTTTACTTTTATAATAGTGCTAGGGCGCGTTACCTGCCAAATCCTCCCATATCGTTAAATCAGCTAATTAAGATTTTCTATCCCCGAGATAGAAAATCGCTATTAGCTCGCTTACTACTAGCGCCTTAGCGACCCATTTATATCTTACTAGTCTCTAATAGTCTTCTCCTTTTTCTCCTTAGCTTAGTATTCTTATATAATAGCAATCTATAAGCTTTGATTTAGAAGCATTTATATAAGCTCGTTATATTATACTAAGCTCTCCCTATATAGCCTAGGAAGGCCTCTATAATATCCCACTTTAGGGAGAAACTTTATTTGCAATAACGTGTTAACGCGTTATACTTGGACACCAAATACCACATACAGCCTAAGAAGGCCCCTATAATATCCCCCTCCTTATAAGGCTAGACTATACTTAACCTATACCCTAGTATTAGAAATAAACGAATAAATAATACTAATAAACCCCTAGGTAGCTAATAGATTCGTAATCTTGCGGCTAAGTAGGCAGCCGATTGCCTTATAGCATAAACTATATAAGAGGCTCTAAACAAGATCTTAAAGATCCTCGCAGCCTTACAAAATAGCTTAGTCTCCCTTACTAGAAGCCCTAGTTGACCTATCCGCTCTACTAAATATAACACCCTATATAGTACGGATATAATAATAAGATAATTAAAATTTGTTAAGCTCCCTAATTCTTAACCACTATTTAATAAAATAGACTTTACCTTTAAGAATTAGAGAATTTAAGCATAAGAAAAGCTCTATATTAACTATAACTATTTCCCCTCTAAAGAAGCTAAATACTTTACCTCTTTGGTTAAACTATTAGGGACGCCTAGTAATACCTTTAAGCTAAGTTTAAAAACAAGTTACCTATTTAGTTTATATCTATTAACACAATAATACAATATCTAGCTACTATTTATATTAATCTAAATAAAGTATAAGATACTTAGTATAACTATAACCATCTAATAATAAAATAAAATAAATTCTTTATAAAGTTCTAGACTTAATTTTTATACCTAGTAGGTAAAGGCTAGGTTTCCCTTAAGAACTACCGTTTAGACTTATATAATAAGCTAATAGTCCAACTATAAGAGAAAATCGCAGTAGTCTTAGACAACCTACTAACCTACTAAAAACTTATAGCCTAATATTTATTACTAGATTTAGAACTAAAACAAATTAATGCTTATTTTAATTAGTAAAAGCGGCCTTATAGTAACTAGAACCTATTTACCATACTAACTAGAGCTAGCGTTAGAAAATAAACTATAACCGCCCTTATACTAAAAGTGGTTATAACTGCCTACCTATAAGCCTCGCCTAACCTACTATATACTACACCTTTAGCTAGTACTTATTATAATACCCTAATTAACCCTACTATGGTTACGTACTTTAATTACAAAAAGAATAGTTATTTTATTTTATTTTACTTAGAGCTAAAGAATATAGGTAATATTAAAGAGATAAAGGAAGAAAAAATGTCCAATAAGTTAGGAAAAGAAAAACCCAAGGAAAAGGCCCCCCCCTAGGGTATTCTATTAATCTTAAAGAGATTAGTTTAATTTAGCTAATAGGTAGAAAACACTTTATAGTTCTATATATAGTATCTTAAAATAGATATAGAGTTAATATAGCTGCCCTTATTAACACTAGAGCAAATAGCTTTACCTTTATAAATACTGCTTATATAAATAACGTTGCTAAGTTCTTAAATATAAATACTACCTAACTAGAGAAGCTTATTTAAGTAAAAGGCTATAGTGGCTAAGCTAGTAAACCGGTTACCTATATTTTAAAGCTATATATCTCTATTAATAGATAACACTAATATAGCGTCCCTTTTAATATCCTAGACTTAAGGTTCTATAATATAATCCTTAGCCTAAAATAGATATTCTACTTTAATATTTAGATAAATATATAATAAAGACAGTTTATCTAGCTAGAGGATTAACCAAAATTACCATTCTTTATTAGAGAAATCTAAATTAACCGCAAGACATTAACTATAAGGGCTAACCCTATCTATTAATAAGATATTAGGGACCGTGACCTAGACTTTACCTAAGAAGATGCCCGATACAAGGCCGGTAGAAACTCTATACTAACAACAATACTCCTCTAAAGTATTACGATTAAAAAGGACTCTACTTATAAAAGTAAAACGGATAGTAATATAGATAACTTCTAAATTATAGAGATTTAGCTAATATAGAAGAGAATATACTAATAAAATATAAGGAATAACCTTTAAAGATATAATAAGAGCTAAAGGAAGTAAAGATAATGCTAATATACTAAAAGCCCCTAAGGCTATAGATACCCCTACTATTATATAGCCTCCCTATAGTAGATATCGCGGCAATTAGTACTATAGGCTTCTACTTTAATATATATTAGAAGGATAATAAAGTCTTTATAACTAGCTTATATAAAATTAACTAGATTATTAATAAGAAGGAAGAAGGGCTAGTAAAGGAAACTGTAAGAGGCCAGCCTAACCGGAATGTATAATTATCTAATCGGCAGTGTCATAGGTAAGTAGAAGGTAAGTCAAAGGTAGAATGAGTTGCATGTATTAGAGGACAAATGCTTCTAACCACTTCTATTTAGAGACTAATTGCTGGTTCTTCTCTAGAGGAGAACCAGCTTCCTATATAAACCTTTTAAGACACTAGTAAAACCTTTCACCCCTATCTATCTAACTATGTCTCCTCTGGGATATGTATAGGACATAGATGGGACATTAATGAAACCTCCTACTGTCTTATCTGATATATAACTCCTAGAGGGTTCCGTTACAATTGCCTCCCCTTTTAGGGTCTTGGTCCTCTAAGACTTTGCCTCTTAATAAACTCTTATGGAGTTCTAACTAAAACCACTAGGGAAGTTCTTTAGTGGAAAGGTACTCCATAATGCGGCTTATTGCCGGTTCTTCACTAGCGTGGAACCTTACTTTATCTTTTATTCCTCCACTCTTCTTCCACCATAGCTCTTTACGGAACTTTAATAATAATAATAAAAATTAAATAGGATTCACCTTCCTTATTATAAAAATTTATTATAAGCTGATTCGGAGGTTGTCCTATATAATGTATTAACTAGCCACTATCCCCATTTACCTAAAATGGGTCCTAATAATAACGTCTTAATATTAATTTCTTCTAGTTTATAAGCTGTTATCTCTTACGCGTCTTTTTATTAATAACACCATTTGTCTCGCCTTTTAGCAGACTGTTTTTTATTATATCTTAGCTTTTAGCTTCCATATCTCCAGCTATTCTTTTCACCACTGCTCCGTTCTCTTCTTATAACACGTCTATAGGTAACAGAATCCCTATTTTATCTCTTTAATAATACTAACTTCCTATAATGTTCTCTCGCAATAGCTTATAATTATACTACGCGTCCCTAAACTGGCAGCAGTGTTATCCCTGCTCTATTGGCACTGTAGACCACCTCTATTACTCCTGCGGTGGTTTCTCTAAAGTGCTACCATTATTGCGTTTACGCGCTCACATTAGACCCATCCCACGCCTATAAAATGCCGCGCTCTAGCAAGAATAGATCTAAGTATTCCCACTATTATAGCTGGAAAAAGACCTATATTCTAGTATTTCCCATTCTATCCTATTCTAGACTCCACTAACTATATTAGATCCCCACTGTCTATATATATAAGGCTTGCCAGCTCCAACGCGCCATTAGGGATTTCCGTTTATATTAGAATAGTAAAAGACGGGGACAAAAGGTGTCTTCTATTACTTACAGCCTTTTTAATTTAATAAGGGTTTCTACTACTATAGAGACGCAGTAATCTTGGACATATAGTATCTAGGAGCGCATATGTAAGCAGCTTGTTCTTATAAATGACAATATTTATACTCTTATACGGGCCTTTCTAGCTAGGTAAGTCTCTTTAGTAATACGTTTAGGAACTATGCTAACTCTTTAGTTATTAACTTTCTAATCCTAGCCTAGATGCTGATTTGGAGCCTAGGGATAATACTAAGGATAGTAATAAAGATAAACATTCTCCCCGCCAGTCCCCTGGCCGTGGTGGTCCATCTAGTTCCCGCCGCTCTAAGAAGAATGTTAGTAAGAATGCTAATACTTCTAGAGATGGGAGTGCTAATAATACTGCTAGTAATAATATTAAGATAGAGGAGGAGGCTCCCGTTACTACTTCTAGTATTTAAGTTATTATCTTATTCTTTCTTTCTTCTTATAGAATAGCTTTATATAGTATCTCTCTAGTGCTTCTAGGATGCCCTAGTACTAGGAATTAACTTTATACTTTAGGAATGCCTCTATTTTTATTTTTAGTAATAGCCTATATAAAAGCAGCATATTGCTATAATCTCCGTATATAATGAACAGGTGGTGTTCTTATAGGTGCTTTATAATTTCTTAAAATTTCTAAATCTTCGCTCTTAGTCTTTTTGGCCCTCTTTATATTATTAACTCTATTATATATCTCCAGTATTAGACCAGATACTCTCCTTTTATCCTTTAGAAACCCTTTTAAATCCCTAGGGCCCCTTCTTCTAGTACTACTACTTATTCTTAAACAGCGTCCTCTTTAGATAGCATCCCTAGTGGTTCTTATGTGGATCCCTATATCTTTCTCTTACAGGATTCTAGGATCCCTATTATAATAGCAAAACGTTCCCGTTTCTAATGCCTATGCTAGATCTTATAGTTTTAATTTATAGGGTCTTCCCTATCGTCTTATCTATAGTATATCTAGAACTGTTGCTAAATCCTAATTTGTAGTCTTTAGGAAAGTTTTAATTGCTATCTCGCACTCTGGCTAAAGGTGCTCCTTAGGTTCCCAACTGTTATACGTCTAGGAGTATCCTTCCCAATAAACCAAAAATTTGCGTTTCTTTTAACGCCATCTTTAGTCTAGAATATCTTCTATATTCTATTTTAGTTCCCCATTAATTTTGCTAGGTAGGGGTGGTTCTATACTGTCTCTTCTCTAGTATAACTCTAATAAGGAAACATAAAATATGGGATATATTAGATATAATTTCAGCAATTCTAATTTATAGGCTTAATTTCCTTTAGTTTTCCTAACTATCTTAAAGGGTCTAAGCCACCTATAGTCCAGCTTCTTCTTGATATATTTCGTCCGGATGTTTTTTATAGACAGTAAGACTTCGTCTTCTATTTTAAATTCTTTAGGCATATGTCCCTTATTATAGTACCTTTTTTATATAGCCTGGGCGTCTAGTAAGTGCTTTTTAAGTTCTTCTCTATAAATTCTTATTTGCTTAATTCTCTTAGACGCTACTAGGGCCTCTCTTTTAGGAACAATGTCCTTAACGTTCTAGGAGTCATTTGCTTTTACCCCAAATAGTGCTTTATAAGGGGTTATTTTTATACTGTTGTAGATGCTTGTGTTATATATATATTGTGCTAGAGCCAACTATAATAGCTAATTATCCTGTTAATAATTGACATAGCAGTGGAGGTAGTGTTTTAATAACGCATTTAGACGCTCTATTTGTCCGTCTATTTATAGGTAAAAGGCAGTGCTTATCTTTTACCGTATTTTTAATAGAAGATAGAATGAAGCCTAAAATGCGCTATTAAATATGGTACCTCTATTAGATATAATTCCCCTTAGTATACTAAATAAGAGCTACCGCTCTAAAAACAGGTCTGCTAGTTCCGCTACTATGATCATTATTATAATAGCAAGATACCCTAAAAACTTTATATATCTGTTAATAATTACTAGGATAGTGTTAGTAACCTCTCCTGTTCTTATTTTAGTAGGGGGTAAGCCTGTTATAAAATCCATTATTAATTCTAATATAGGTCCTTGCGGAATAGGAAGCACTAATAACTCGCTATATAGGTAATACCTAGATATCTATACCCTTTGGCACGTATTATATCTTAATATATAGTCCCTAACTTCTTCAGACATTCTATCCCAAAAGTATTTCCTTTAAACGGCCTTAAGGGTCCTATTGGCACCGTAGTGACCCCTAAGAGGGTCGTTGTGGAAGACCTTTAAAATTTTATCTTAAACTATTTGGTCCTTTAGGACATATATAGCACCCTTAAAGCGTAACAGACCCTTTTGGTCTTGCTACTACAGCTTTTTAGTAACTCCGGCTAAGTTAGTCTCCACTATATCTTTCCACCTCTCCCCAGAAATAAAGGCGTCCCTTTATTATGCTTAAAGAAGAAATCTAAAAAGGTTTTGTGTAGATTATTTATTTCTATTTTACCTACCGCCATTACAGACCCTAGGCATGGCATAAGACGTTTTAAACTATTAGTGCCAGCAGATTCTCCTGCCGTTATACAGTATGCCACGCTATAGATAGGTATCTTACCTATCCCCTTTAAATCCGGAAACTTATAGTTAATGCGCCGTTAAGTTAAAGGTGCTATGACACCCCTAGCATATTCCGTAGAATTCTTGCTAATTCTAGGGTACGCCAACTTTATAATATCTACTTAGTCTATAACCTAGTCCGTAACTATATCCTGCGGCTCTATTATTATAGTGCTTTATAGCTGCATCGCCGGGACCTCTGCCCTGCTGCGGAATTCTATAGTTTTAGGGAAAGATTCTTCTTTCTTCCTAAGCAAATTTTGCAATATGGGAATTATTTCCCCTGTGCTGTTCTGGATTCTCCTAGTCTTATAATCTAAACATCTTAACAACCTATTAGCGGGATTTATCTTTCCTGGGCGGTATATAATCTTAAAGTTGTACTGTAATAGTGCCTCTGCCTATCTGGCTTGTTGACTGCTTAACACCTTTATAGTTATAAAGTATTCTAGGTTGTTATAGTCTATAAGGACTTTAATAGGATAATTGCTTCTTATACAATAATGTCGCTAGTGCTTTATTGCTGCGACTATTACAAGCAGCTCCTAGTTATACGTTATATAACACTGCTCTATAGGGGTCATTTTGCTTAACTAAAATGCCACAGGATGCCATTCTCTGTCTTTTAATTAAGATATAATTGCCCCTAGGGCAAAGCCAGATGCATCTGTTTTAAGGTATATATATAGCTCCTAGCAGAAGTGTATTGGGATAGGCGCTAATATAAACAAATCCTTTAACCGGTCTATAGCCTACTTAATAGCTTCCCTAAATATAAAGGGTCCTAACTTCTTGCTATCCTTAGATCCCTTTAGTAGATTAGTAATTAGGAGTATTACTTACAAGTAATAAATAATAAACCTTTAGTAGAAGTTTGCCGTGCCTACAAAAACCTATACTTCCCTAAACGTTATGGGGTATGGCTATTCCCTAATAGCGTCTACCTAGCTTTTCTTTATTAACACTTTGTTAACGCTGATGATAAAGCCTAGAAAATTAATGCTGGTAACATAGAATAAGCATTTTTTTAGGTTTATATAGAGCTTATATTCCCACAGTCTTTCTAGTACCATTTGTATGTGGTGTATATATGCTTTATAGTTATTAGAGTAGACTACAATGTTATTAAGGTAGACTATATATATCGTATCTAATAGGCCTGACAATGCCTTATTAATATAGGCCTAGAATATTACTGATACGTTAGTAAGCCTAAATGGCATTACTAGGTACTTAAAGTGGCCATACTGTGTTTAGAATGCCGTTTTCTATTCATCGCCGGATTTAATCCGGATTTAATAGTATACATCTTTTAGATCCAATTTTATGAATATCTTTATGCCTAATAGCCTATTAATAAGCTCCCCTATTAAGGGTAGCAGGTAGTAATTCTTTATAGTAATCTTATTTAGTGCCTAATAGTTAACATAGAGACGAAGGGTCTTATCCTTCTTAGGTATAAATATAATTGGTACCCCTACCCAACTTATAGAAGGCCAAATCCATCCTCTCTAAAGATTGTCCATTATATACTAATATAATTCTGCCAGCTCGTTTTCTAACAGGTTATATAGTAGTCTAAAAGGAGGTTCCTTGTCTCCTGTGTCTATCTTATACTCTACCAATATAGGGTTAGGTAAGGTGTGCGCGGCTTCCTTATTAGCAATATCCTTTAGGTCTATATATTTCTATAGAATCTCTGGTTCCTTAACTGCGTATAGCTGGACATCTAAAAATAAATACCCTATGTCCCCATTCTTGGTATTAAGGGTAGCATATATGGCATACGCCCACCCTTCCTCTTATATATAGTTTAAGAAAGTCTTTTAATCTTTAACTATAATATATGGTTAAGACTTCTGATGTTAATATAAGGCTAAAGGCTAATTAATGTCTAGATTAACTTGTTAAAGCCATGGGTATCCCAAAATAAGGTTATACCCCTTGATTTCTATAGCGCAGAAGCGTATCTCCTGCGTGTCCTATAGACCATCACGGTCCTAACTAGCCACGGAAAAAATTTATTCTCTATAGTATATAATCCAGTAGCCTCTAATGCTTTAAACGGTGCGTACCTATAAGCCACTAAGGTCCAAATCCAATTCTTTTATTAGTAATTAAGAAATAAACCCCATGGTTGCGCTGCTGTCTATAAGGCAGTCTTATATTACCTATTTATTATTAACTTAAATAGAGATGGGAATGACTATGTAGTAGCTTACTCCCTCCTTCTCTTGCTGGCTTAGTGTAAGGGAGTGAAGATCTACTAGGCTCTCTCTTTTCCTAATTAAGTATCCTTTTGCTTCTTCTGCCGGTAGAAGCATTATATATAGCCTTTCTTACAGCAGTAATAACAGCTACGTGATTTTTAGTTCTATGGTTTCTACCTATTGTTATTCTAGGGTTAACTAGCGTTGCTCTAGGGTTGTAAAGCCTACTCGCGTTGTCCTTTTATAGAGTGGTTAGGTTAGAATCTGCCCCTTTTATTAAAGCTAGGTCTAGTTCTACACTCTTTATTATTGGTGTCTCGTTCCTTTCGCTTCCTTAAATGGTCTCTTTTAGCATTCTTAATCCAAGTAGCTTTAGAGATAAGCTTTTCTTAGAAGGTAGGAATTTCGCCCTTCTCCTATATAGCCTGTTAAATCTTAGGTTGTAAGTTGGCAAGTAGCTAGTGAAGTTATATAGCGTTATCCTATAGGTCTAAGTAGGGTATATTGTCTTCTAGTTCTTCCAAGTAGTTTATAAACTAGACTATACTCTAGCCTTCTCGCTGTTTGGCGTTGTGGTATTACTGGTTATAATCCATCCCTTAATTAGTAGGGTCTTGGATCTAATTAACCAACCATAACTTAAGTTCGCTAAATTTAAGGGGTATGGTAAGTTTCTTCTTATAGTGTGTCTATAAACTCTTAACAGTGCCACGTAGGAAGGTAGAAGTAATTAGTGTCTAATTATACTTGTTAGAGTAACATTTTAGGTCCAGCTAAAACTTAGTTTTGCATTAACGGATAAAACAATTACAGTTCTGGAGACTATCACTATTATACTTATTAAGTTCCTTTATATGGAATTTAGGTTTTTCTAACATTATAGCGTAGTATAGCGTTACCCCTTTAAGTCCGCTTTGTGTCTAGGGTGTCTATGCTTCCTCCAATTGTCCTTGCAATTGTCCTTAGTAGTTTTAATATGCTTGTCTTAATTATATCTCCAACCCCTTTGTCTTTTATAGAGTCTCGCGTAGCGACCGCTCTAATAACTTCCCAGCGGTAATTGTTCCTAAGGGTCTTAAAAGGTTAGATAGACCAGCCGTGGCTTTCTAGTCTACTCCTTTATAAGTAGAGGGGATGCGCTCCTCTAGGGAGACTCTGTTAGCCTCTTATAGTAAGGGCGTCGTTTTAGGGGGTAAGGAGGTATGGCCCATTATTGTTAATTAATAGCCGTACGTTCCTTCCGTAAAGGATTATAAGCGATTAGAATTATAAGAGGCCAGCCTAATTGGAACGTATAATTATCTAATCGGCAGTGTTACAGGTAAGTAGAAGGTGAGTTAAAGGTAGAATAAGTTGCATATATTAGAGGATAAATGCTTTTAACTACTTCTATTTAGAGACTAATTACTAGTTCTTCTCTAGAGGAGAACTAGCTTCCTATATAAACCTTCTAAGACACTAGTAAAACCTTTCGCCCCTATTTATCTAACTATGTCTCCTCTAGGATATATATGGGACGTAGACAGGATATTAATGAAACCTCTTACTATCTTATCTGATATGTACCTCCTGGAGGGTTCTGTTACAGAAACTAATAAGAAGCTAGTTAAGTGCCTCCTTTCTACTTACCTCTTACGCTATAGAGACGCGTTCTTAAAAGCGGCCTTAAATATACTACCCCCTACTAAACCTATAATTATAAGATTTAATTAGAGGCCGATAAATCCCTAGGCTATAGCCCTCTTTACTAGCAAACTATAAAGGAACTAAAAGTAATAAAGCAGTACTTAATTAATAACCTCTATAAAGGGTTTATTAAGCTAAGCTAGGCCGACTTTACTTATCTATTAGGGGCTTAAAACCCCTACCAAACTATATAAAATAATCTTAACTATTACGCCGCCCTAAACCAAGTAGAAGCTTAAGCTTAATAAAAAAAAAGTACTAGAAGAACTAGTATTTTACTATAAAAAGAATACTTAAAGAACCTAATCCTAAATTTAATACCTACTTTATATCTAGTACAAAAACTAAAGCTAAATAAAAAATTATATAAGAAACTAAGGATAATCTAAGCTTACTTAATACCTTAGATATCTATATAATTAGAGCTACCCCGTTAATATAACTCGCTAAGAAACCTAAATATATAATCTTTGCTGTTATAATAGTTAATATTAAAAAGGCCTCAGCACTAAAGAAGTACACTAACCCTACTATAAAATACTAGATGTATTTTTATAAAAGAAAGCCAATAAGCTACTAGAATGCTAATTATATAACTATAAAATTGTACTTAAAAAAGAAAAACAGCATAAATTTAGACCTTTATATAGGATGTCCTAAAACAAACTCTAAGTACTATAGAAGTATTTAAATAAGAACCTAAGTAAAGGATTTATTAGAGCAAGCTCTTTACCTATAACTATACTAGCAATCTTTATTAAGAAACCCAGTAGCGGTCTATGCTTTTATATAGACTATTAAGCTTTTAATGCAGTTACTATTAAGAACTAATATCTAATCCTATTAATATATAAGATGCTAAACTAATTAAGTAAGGCTCGCTATTATATAATATTTAAGAATTAGTTACTAAAAATATACTTAAGAGCTCTTGCTGCACCCAGCCTAAAAAGACTAAAACTAACCAAAAGAACCCTAAAAAACACCTAAAGAATCCCCCTAAGATGCATGCATCGCAGGGGAGGCACACGTCGACCGACGGTGGCTCGCACTCGCGCGCGACCGCTAGATCCACGCCCAACAACGGCCCTCCACAACAAAGACGGGCAAATACCACACTATAAAGCAGAAACACCTCTATTAAGAAGGCATCTAATAAAATATAAAGCCTACTAGACACGTCTAGTATCTAGAATTATAGGGGAGTAACTATCAGCTATAACAAACTAATATAGCTAGTAGAATAGCTCCGCCAGTCTAGTAAACCCTAGGAGCCCCTCTAGTAAACCCTTAATTAAATCCTCTAATAGCTAAGCAAAATTAAAAATAAATAAAAACCCCCTTTACCGGCAAACCGCATCTAGGCCGCTATAGCTATACTTCTATAGTATAGGGAACCCACCCCCCTTAAGATAATAACCAGGTATATAATTACAATATAACCAAATATAGAAAAAGTAGAGGACTTAGGGGATAATTAGAAACAGAAGTCCTTACAAAGATTTATAAAGAGGTCTATAACGCAGTTATAGTCCAATACCTTAGGAGCGGAGATATTAGAGTTACCCTAAAGGACTAATAGATAAAGGAATAAGCCGTAAGGGTAGGGGACAGGCTAGGAGAACATATTAGCATAAAAGTGCTTTATAAAAACTACCTAGTTAAAGTCCTAGCAGTTTTTATAAGCCTTAGGGTAGAAAAGGGACGCCAGGCAAATAATACAGTAACTATATAAAAGATAGTAAAATAAACAGAACGCCTTATACTAGGCCTTAAGATTACCTAAATCTAATAGCTTTAACAGGAAAATACAAATTAAGTAAACAATAAGAATAATAAGAGGATATAAAGGTCGCTAGAGACTTGCTAGGGAGACGCTGGTTAAATATATAGCTCCCTTATCGTTAGTATATATACACCAAGAATATAAAAACTCCTTATCTAAAAAGGAATAATTATAAATAGCCTTATATATAACGCAAGGCTCTATAACTATAAACTACGACTAGAACAATGCTACTACTATATATAATAGGGACACACCTAATCCACATACACAGTATAGGTGTGCTGCGGCTACTGTGCAGGCCCCTATAATACAAGACACTACTTAAATTAAGACTAAATAAAATGTGTAAACTGCCACCAAAGCATATATAAGGCGTGGGAGAGAGAAGACTGCATTAAATACAGGAGGCAGAAGGTAAGGGCTTAACAGCTATAGGAATAACTATATACTAGGTTATATAAATGGAAACAATAGGTAATAAGCTAGGGGGACGCAGGTGCCTTCCCAGCATTTCCCACCTTTAGCACTAGGGGGCTAGGCCAGCCATCCCAAGCCTTAATGGGCCAGAAGTAGCGCCGCGCGATATTACCAGACTATATAGGGATATAAGGGTTACAGGGGATATAAGAAAGAGGACGCCCTATAGAAAGACCCCTATGGATAGCTATAGCAAGCTTAAGACCAGGACAATCAAGAATTAGATTTAATATAGTAAATATAACATTTACAGCCAACCCATAAAGGGTATATAGCCAGCTAGTAAAAATAGGGGAGGAACTAGAGACAATAATAAATTCAGATATAGAAGCGCTAGTAGGAACATAAGATATAGGAATAAAAAGCTCCATATAAAATAAGTAGCGACTAGGGTATAGATATAAGAGACAGAAGTTCTAAACATCCTAAAAAAAGTAAAAACAGAAGAAGCAAGGAATAAAGGAAAGATAAAGGACCCTTACTAGGGGTCTGCCACCTATCTATTATATAGTATAACTGCGGCAATATAAACCACCGTCTTATAAGGCCTTTACTAGACAGTCTAAACCCAGAGAAACACTATATCCTTGCCATATAAGAGCCGTACTATAATACCTATATATAATCAACATACTATCCCCAAGGATTCCAGCTCCTATATAAACCAAAAGCAGCTATATACGTATGCTTTATAATTAGCAAGGCTATCAGCCTGTTTTTATAGTTATAGCAGGTAGTTAACCTAGATATTATAGTTATAACAATCCAAATATATAGGGGACCGGTATAAATTATTAATATATATAATCCTAGGGTTAAAGGGGTCCTATAAATAGAGAATATTATATTAGTAATAAGCTTACTAGAAACCAAAGGCATAGAGTCTATCCTACTAGGAGACATAAACCTCTACTACCCGTAATAGAAGGGTATCTATATTGCTGCTAAATAACAGGTAGAGTGCCTACTAAGAGCTATAGACACCTAGGGCCTTAAGTTAGCCACCTCCCTAGGAGTAACTATATGGCAATAAGGAACCTCTAGAAGCACAATTGACCTTATATTTATAGACGAAGGCCTATACTAGAGACTTAAAAGGTGTAACCCTAAAGAAGAATAGGCACTTGCTTTAGACCATATCCCCATCTAGATACAGCTAGATTTGGATATTAAGGCGCAACTAAGTAGCAAAAGATACGCAATAAGGAAGCTTAAGACAGATAGCTTCCTTAACACAGTTAAACAATAACTTTAAGACCTAGAAGAAATCCACCTAATACCAAACAAGTAAGGCTTATTAGCCACCCCTAAGGAAATCGATTAAAGACTAGAAAGGATCTAGGCAGCAATTAAAAATAGGCTAAAAGAGCACTGCCTAGTCTTAAAACCGGGCCCCTACACGCGATATATATAGTCTATACAATACGCGGTTCTTATTACCAGCCAATAATAAGCAAGAAGGAAATATATAAATAGCCACAACCCTAAAGATAAGAGATAATATAAAGACATAAAAAACCAGTTAAAGAATACCCTAAAGAAAGAAGTAAGGAACAACTAAAGACGGTTTATAAATAAGCACACTTCTAACCCAAGCCTCCCCTATAACAAGGGCCTTTAGGCTATAATAAAATAGGTAAAGAAAAAGGCAGGGCGCCTAGTAGAAGACTTATACCTACTACCCCTATAAAGAGCAGGGGAGTTACAGGCTACTAATAATAACAATAAGAAGGCAAAGATCTTTATAAAAAGGTTCTTCCCCTAACCGGCTCTAGCAGACCTTAGTAACATTATAGGTGAAACACCGGTAACTTACCTAAGGGTTAATAGCGACATAACAACAGAGGAAATGGCCAGAACCATTAGCCACCTTTTAAACAACATAGCACTAGGACCAAATGGGATTCTAAATAAGGCCTTAAAAACCTATAGACTACTTATAGCACCCTAGCTTGCAGATATAGCTAGGGCATGCTTTACTATAGGCTATTACCTACAACTTAAAAGATCTATAACAATAGTTATTCTACAGAAAGAAGGTAAAGCAGATTACTTAATCCCAGAAAGCTACCACCCTATTGCCTTAGAAAACACCCTCAGTAAGATCTTAGAAAAGGTAATAGTGGACTACATAGTAGACACGGCTAAGGAACATACCCTACTACCATAAAGCCAAATGGGGGTAAGAAAGAACCACTTAACACTACTAGCTCTTACGCTACTCGCTACCACCATTAAATCTATATAGGCAATGCGAAGGGACTTCACAGTATTAATACTTAGCCTAGATATTAGTGGCGCCTATAATAACGTACCCTATAAGCGTCTCCTATATATTCTTAGGGCAAAAGGCTTCCTAGAATAGATTATATAATTTATTTAAGGGTTTATAGATTAGAAAGAAATATTACTAGTCTTTAGCAGATACCAGAGCCCCCCTATTATAGTTACAACAGAAATACCATAAGAATTACCCCTCTCGCCTATACTCTTCCTTTTCTTTATAAGCAACCTACTTAACTCCTTTAAGGAAGGGGCGACCTAGGGGATAGGCTTTATTAATAATATAAACCTAATTACATATAGGCCAATAGCCGCAAAAAACTGCAGAACACTAGAGAAAGCTTATAACACCTATATAGAATAGGCAAGACAATATAGAGTCCAATTCTTACTAGAGAAATACCAGCTAATCTACTTTATAAGAAAACGCAACCAATCTGTAGATCTCCAGCATATAATTTATATTTAAGGCTTTAGGGGTTAACCAGTTCAAGGCCTAAGGGTATTAGGAGTATAGGTAGATAGTAAACTCTAGTAAAGTATATATGCGGCGTAAGCGGCCTATAAGGGCTAAGTATAGTATATTATATTATTTAAGATTGTTAATTCTACATAGGGTCTATGCTTTTAGAGGTCACGCCTACTATATATAGTAGTTGTCTGGCCAACTATAACGTATAGGTCTAGTGTTTAGGCCATTGGAGAATCTAAAAAAGGCCCCCCTAAATTACTCCTTAAACCACTCTAAAAGGTCCAAACAGCCTACCTCTAGAGTATAACAGGCGGATATAAGCAAACGGCCATAGTACTACTTAAGAAGGAAGCTAATATTCCCCCCCTATAACTATATATTAAAGCCGCTGCAATATAAAGGGCGCAAAATAAACGCAACTCTAATATTATAAAGTATATTAAGACACGCCTAAATAAACTATAAAGGGACCCTAGGGCGCCCTATAGGAGAACAAGCCAACAACCCCAAAGTAGGGAAGATATATTAGAGAAATAGGTAAAGAAAGTAGAAGAAGAATAGTGCTGCTTTAAGGCCCAGGCCTATATAAAGGAGGAAGGAAAACGTATAAGAGGCCAGTAAAGATAGCAGTAAGAGAGAGAAAGGAGCTAAAGTAGAGTATAAAAGAATACCAGGAAACCATCTACCGTAATATAATATTGGCTGGGCCAACACTAGAGAGGCATATAGGAGTTAAAGGTACAGAGGCTAACTAAGGCAAGAGGAACCTAAGCCGTAGCATAGTTAATGCTATAGGGAGTAAACACTCTAGGGCTCTAAAAAGGCCTAATAAAGGCAGAAAATATAATAGCAACACTCTTAAGAACAGGAATAATATAACTAAAAGACTAGCTCTACTAGGCGGGTGTCCTAGTAGGTAGCCTAAGATACAAATATAGCTGGCTAAGATAGACACTAAAACACGTAATACTATTATACCCCTTATACACCAACTAAGAAGCAATGCTTTTAGTAGCTAGCATAGAGAACTATAATATACTGCTCTTAATATAAAAAGGCCTTAAGGCGGTTACCCAGTGGCTTATTAGCTAAAATGTACTAAACCAGTTCCGGGTTGCAAAGGAAATAGTAATAGAGGGTAGGGGGGTAAGTAACGGGCGCCCCCTAATAACTCTACAGTAGTAGAGTAAAGTTTGTGATACTAGCGCGTCTGTAGGCTTGTTACAGCAGCAGTGATTCCTAAGGAGGTCAAAAAGTAGGGTAGTAGAGCACTATAGGTGACTCACAGGCGCCTTATAGGCGCTCCACAGGCAAGTCCTAAAAGGCGGGGAGATGGATTACGGGGTTTTCTTAAATAGAGTTTTCTCCCTATATGTATATAAGGAGTAGTCCGCGTGTAACAGTGCAGTGTGGGTGAATTAAGTAAGCGACTTAATTCTAAATCTATGGAAATCAGGCAGTATATATACATAAAAGGTGTAGACAACAAGGGGTAATTGATTAAGTCATTAACCGAGTCAGTAACCGAGTCGGTAAGCGAGTCAACATGCAGGCGAGTCAGATTGGCGGTATACAGGTAGTCGGTTATACACCCCCCTAGATTTAACGGTGTAGTCAAAGCTATAGACAATAAAATGAAGGTAGAGACTATACCAAAATAAGAAATTTCAGATACAATTTAGGAGTAATAAGGGGATAGGGTAATGTTCAAGAGTCTTTATTAGATGATGCAGTAGCAATTTAATATCAAATATCCACTAAATTCAATTGCTTTATCCATGCCTCGTACCTTTAACGGGGTAGGATCTTAGTAAGACCATCAGCAGGCATCTTGTCTATAGGGACCCATTATACGTCGATCTTTTTATCTTGGACTTCCTGTCTAAGCCAGTACTAATAGACGTCGATATGTCGTAGCTTGGTGTTAAGCTTTGGTGTATCCTGTCTTAGGAGTCGTATAGTCTGCATATTATTGCATAGCAGGGTAAAATCGCGCTCTAAATTTAGACCAATTGCCTCAAAAAAACGCTGCCACCAGATAATCTCAACAGCAGCTATAGACAGGGAGAGAAGCTCTGCTTCAGTAGTTAAGCAAGTCACTAATCGTTATAGGGTTGCCTTCCAATCGATTAGTCCTCCAAATAGCATAAAAAGATATCCTTAAGAGCTCCGTCTGGTGTCTTTATAGTCCGCAAATACTGCGTCAGATGCTCCGTAAAAGGTAACGTCTTCTCCTTCGGGGTTTCTGAAGTAGACGTATGCTCCAAGTACTTCGCCAGAGTATTCAATAGCTGTAGATTTTGTTCCAAGGCAATAGGCAATGGCTTGGTTTAATACATCAAGGTGCTTTTAATTTAGAATAGTAAGAAATTCGGCTAGTTTTAAATGCGTCTTCGCAATATCAGGCCTTCCAAATACGGCGAGGTACGCAAGAGAACCAACCCATTACTAGTAGGCTAGTGTTCTTTAAGGGTTCGTCTACTAGTTAGACGGAATCAGTTCTTCAGCAGGAAGTAGTAACTTAGGAAATCTTCCTGGTTAAATATTAAATCAACTGGCTATTTTTTCAATATAGGAGTCTTGGCAGAGCCAGAGCTTTCTACTTAGTCAATCTCGTTTAATTCGGATTCCTAGGAACCATTGTAGGTCTCCTAGTACACAGATCTCGTATTAATATAGAAGTTTAGCTTCAAATTCTTCGAGTCTTTAAAGGTCCTTTTTAGCAAATAGAACGGCGATATCGTCTACATAAAAGAAGACAATAAGTCGTCCATTAGTATAAAGGCAGTTCGTACCTAGGACAGGCTTCAATCCGAATTTAGCCAGTATATTTATAAGCTCTTTATACCAAAGTAGTGATGAGATTTTTAATCCGTATAGCGCCATAAGTAGCTTTAGGATATATCCATTTTAATTAAAACCTTCTGGGCAATAACAGTAGACTGGCTTGTCTAGTCTTGCATTTATAAATGCGTTTACAGCGTCATACTATTAAATCTCCAAATCGAATGCGGCTGCTATAGCCATAAGGGCACGGAATATTCAAGCAGCTAGGGTTGCTGCATAGGTCTCTTCCTCAGTAATCTATAGGTCTCCGCGGACGCACAGTTAAGCTTTTAGCTTTTGTAGGTAGCCGTCGCTATCAAACTTGTATTTAAAGACCTATTTCAGCAGAAGGATCTGGTCGTTGGTTACTTCTTCCTTTAGGACAGTCTTAAATGTCCCTCAGCGTTTTAGGTCGTTGTATTCTTTTTCTATAGCCTTTTAAAAGCCGGTAGTCAAAGGGTGCTTTCTTAGCTCTTTAAGATTCCTTGGTTTAGGTAGAAAATTATCTCAATACAGGGAGGATCTAGTTTGGTTAATATCCTTTACTAGTCCTATGGCAAAGCCAGCGTAGTAACTAAATAGGGTAGGTATATTAGCTAGTGCTGCTGCGTACGCTTAACGTTAAATTCATTTGGAACCTTCTAGTAGGACAAGGTCAGCAGAAGGATCAGCCAAGACCTCGTTAGCTTATAGAGCTATATTCAACAGTTCTAGCGAACCTAGCTGGGTGGGAATTGTTTTAATTATATCTAGGATATCGTCTTAAAGTCCTCCCAGTGTAGTGTTTGTTTCTGGCAGATCTGGAGATACCGTTCTACTAGGTATCAGTAGCTGTTTAATATCCTTTATAGAAAGCTCTGCTAAGTTATTCAATGTAGTCGTTTAATCTGCATTTAAGGTAGGTCTATATAAGATAGATTTATCCTTAGATTTATCCTTATAGAGAGGTTCTAGTAGACTAATTACCTAGATGGTGTCTTCTAATACTTCCCTAAGTAGGTAATTGATGTTTTAACCCTTGGGGTTATAGAACGAGGTCTTATTAAATATAACATCTCTGGTTTGAATAACTTTATAAAGGCTTAGAATCTAGATTTGATAGATATTTATTAAATCGTAGCCGACTAGGTGTCCTATTAATGCATAAGGAGCTAGCTTGTCTCCCTTTCTAACTTATTTATTTAGCGTATAGGTCTTGCAACCATATTCATGCATATGGGTAAGTGATGGTAGCTTGCCGTAGGCGACCTTATACGGAGTTTTCCACCCTAGTTGCTCATTTGGTGTTCGATTAAGTGTATAACCAGTAGCAAGGAAAGCCTCTGGTCCTAAAAATAGGGGTAAGAATGCTTCTAGCTATATAGACCTTAATCGTTCTATAAGGGTTTGTCTAGATCGTTCTGCTCCACCATTTTGTTCTTCGGTATATGGTGCTCGGCATTTAAAGGTAATACCTTCGTCTGCACACTACGTGTCTAGGGTATCTTCCGTTTATCCAAATACTTATTCATTATCGCTCCAGAAGAAGACAACGTCTTAATAAAATCGTGTTTTAATTAAGTGGTAAGTCTTACAAATAGTAGGTAGGACGGTAGCTTTGTCCCTATTCTTAGCGGTATATACAAAGTTAAATTTGGAATACGTGCAATAGAAATGCATAATATATCTATCGCCGTTGTACCCTAGTACTCCAAGGTAGATAATATTAAATGCTAGCCGTTTAAATGGTTAAGTGGCTAGAAATTCGTGTTCTCGTCTTTAAAAGATCTACTATGTGTGCTTTACTAGTAAGCAAACTTCACATTCAATTTTAAGCGGTACTCGTTTATTAGTTTCAAATTTGGTCAGCTCTGCGCCAATAACATACTTAGAAAGCTATGCAATAGCATTAGGTCCTACATAGCCAAGTATCTTATACCATCTTATAGCTATGGCTCCAATTGGTTTACGGGCCATGCGGCTTAGCTGGTACCTCTTAGAGGTTAAGAATGTTAATTAAGTTAAATCTAAGGTACTTATAGGCTCTCTATGCATTAGTGCCCAGTGACCCCCTAGTCGTTTCGCATAGTATACTGTCTCCCCAGTTGCTAGACGGTAAAGTATATTTTGTCCAGAGTCGAAATAGATGTCATTTTCAGTAGCTCTTAAGAGTGCTACAATATTTGTAAACATAGTGGGTACTAGTGCTATATAGAATAGCTTCATTTTTAACTTCCTAGTAGGTGTATCAATAGTAATAGTTACTATTCCATAAGCTTGTATTTTTTCGAAATTTCCGCCAGTAATTAGGTAGTCGTCTTCTGCTGCTAGGTATAAGAAGGTAAAGTCTTCTTTATTATTGCAGACGTGGGTATCTGCGCTAGGGTCGAGTATCCAGGTGTTCTGGAGTTCAAAAGGAGTTTAACCAGTACTAAACACGGCAGGATGGCTAGTCAGTTTAGTAGAAGGTAGGGTTTTAGAATTAAAATCAATTATAGATTCTATGTTCTGATTGTTCTCCTTTGCTTCCTATTCTCTTTTTTAAATTTAGTTGACGATGCGTTTAATCCAAGGTGTAGATAAGATAGCTTCATCTACTTTCTTCTAGACGTCTGCCCTTGGTCTCCATCCTTAAGGGCGCTTGTGCTTAGTAATGTAATAGCAGTCATTAAACCGATGTACAATGCCGCATATGCATTCCTTATTCCATCTCAAATTTGAATTTAAATTGCCGTTAGAGTCTAAATTGGAATTATTTTAAAGGGTTGCAAATACAGAGTTATTAGCAGTTAAGGTAGACAATGCTTGCTACATGCGGTAGTACTCCTTAAATTCCTTAATAAGGTCAATGATAGATAGGGCCTCTTTATCCTTCCGTTCTTTTTAAATAAGATTTACTTCTAGTACTCCTGCAAAGCTAGAGGAGATGGGTTTGATTGCTTATACAAAATCGTAGTAGGGCCTAAAGCCCTATACGTCTGGAAGCTCTAATTCCTCTGCCAGCTTATAGACGCTCCTCTAGTTATTTAACCATTTTTTAATGCTCTGCTTTTTATTGTAGGCTTTAAGAGCCGTGTATTAATTTAGGACATCGCGCTTTTAACCTAAGGTGGTAGGGGCGAGTATAGTCTTTAACTCTTAAAGGCGTTCGTATACCGTTCCGAGGTCTTTAATAAGAGGGAGGTAGGCTACTAACATTATGCGGACAATATAATTGCTAATATCGTTTATGGCTTGCTCTTGCTTCTAGTGCACACAGAGGTCGTCCTTATATTCCGCGTATAGTTAATTGTAGGCAATAAGTTGATTTGGATCTAGCTTGGCTATTAATATAGGAGTAGGAAGCACGTCTCTTAGTGTAGGTTAATTTAGAGGTTCCAGCTTCGGAAGCTTGTCTTTCTTCTTTAATGGGTCAATGTACTGCCATACGTTATTTGTTTTAGCAGTATCTTAAATAATAAAGAACTATTACATCCAATCAGATAGCTTTTTAAGGATAAGGTTGAATTTTAAATAAGGTCCGTCTATATTGGTTATTATTTTTAGAATTTAACAGGTCAAGCAGGGTCCTAGGTTAGCGTCTTAGCAAAACCTTATTTTAACGTTTTTTAATTCGTCAGTTCGTTCGTCTATTAGGTACGTTCGTTGGCCAGGTGCAACCATCCGTTCGTTTAATAGGTGAAGAAGCTTAAAACACTTGCAAAGGTGGTAGAAGTAGTGACTTCGTAAATAAGGTAGTAGATTAATTAGTTTAGTAAGTAGTATAATCCGGACTTATAACTGTAACAGTGCAGTATAGGTGAATTAAGTAAGCAACTTAATTCTAAATCTATGGAAATCAGGCAGTATATATATATAAAAGGTGTAGACAACAAGGGGTAATTGATTAAGTCATTAACCAAGTCAGTGACCGAGTCGGTAAGCGAGTCAACATGCAGGCGAGTCAGATTGGTGTTCTGGCGGTGTACGGGTAGTCGGTTACACCGCGTAGGCCCAATAGGGATCCGAATTAGACGTTAAGCAATAAATAATAATATTTAATATTTAATATTATCTCTACGTTTAACCACCTCTATATTATAAAAGGAGATAAATAGCTTACTGCATTTTGTACCCAGTATAGATTATTTAAATACTTAGTAATACTATTTAGCTTTATAAACGCCTTAAGTTTATTTTAATATTATATAAATAATACCCTACATCCCTATCTAGACATCTTCTATACTACTTATATTAATAATATTCTAATATATAGTAATATCCTAACCAAATATTGGAAATACGTCAATTTTATTTTATAAGCCCTATAAGATGCTAGTCTATAATTAGATATAGATAAACACTAATTCCATAAAATAGAAGTTCTATACCTTAGGCTTCTTATTTCTATAAATGGTATATAAATGGACCTAAAGATAATTAAAGTAATTATAAAATAGTAAGAACCTTTATAGGATTTGTCAATTTCTACTAATAGTTTATTAATAACTTCTCTACCCTAGTTTTACCTCTTATAGCTTTAACCAAAAAAAATAAAGCCTTTATTTTTAATAAGGAATATAAGAAGGCTTTTACCTATTTAAAAGTTATATTTACTACTACACCTATGCTTTAATACTTTAACCTAAACTAAATAAGTATTATAGAAGCTAATTTATCCAACTCTATTACTAAAGGTATTCTATTTTAATATAATAAGAATAGAGTATTATACCCTATAGTATACTTTTTAAAATAACTAAGCCTAGCTAAATATAACTATAAGATCTACGATAAGGAATTATTAGCTATTATTAAATATTTTAAATAATAGTAACCTAAATTAGAAGGTGCTAGATTTCTAATTAAAGTGCATAGTAATTATAAGAACTTATAGTACTTTATAACCATAAAATAGCTAAGCCACCGTTAGGCCCACTAGTTAAAATACCTATTTTATTTCCAATTCTTAATTATATACCACCTAGTCGTTTAAGACTAAAAGCTTAATGCCCTAACCTAACGCTTATAAGACGCGCCAGTACTAAAAAAGCGCGTTTCTACTAAAACTTAACCCTACTCCGCCCTAAACTATTTAATCCTTCTACTAAAGACCTTATAGTATGCGTCCTTAAAATAACTAATTAATTAATTGAACAGATTATAGTTAATAAATACCTAAATAATAAGTTTATTTAAAAAACGCTTAGGTTAATATAAGATAGCATTAAACGCTCTAAAAAGATTTCTTTAAGTAAATATAAAGCCTATAGAAACCGTTTATACTACTAAAACCGCGTAATTATCCCTAATTACGATAAGCTTAAGCTCCTTAAACATATATATAATCTACTAGTAGCCGACTACCTAGGCTAAGGAAAATACCCTAGAGCTACTCTAATAAGAGTACTACTAGCTAAATATATATAATATAATACGAAGGTATATTTCTAGCTACTATATCTATTAATAAGCTAAAGCTTATTAAAGCCACTACCTATTCCGGACTAAAGATAGAAGAATATTTTAATTAACTTTATTATTAATCTCCATATAAGTAAAGGCTGTATAAATATTATAGTAGTTAAGGACTAACTATCTAAGATAAAACACTTAATCGCCTACCCTAATATATTAATACCTACTATTGGTTAACTATTTCTGAACTATATATAGAAACTCTATAAATTCCTTAAAACAATTATCTCCAATAAAGGTAGCTAGTTTATCTCTATATTTTAGAAAAAACTAACTACCCGGCTCTATGTTAGAGTACTATTATCTACTATATATTACCTAAAACCAGATAGTTAAATAAAATATGTAAATACTATAATAGAATAGTATATTTAAATATACACATTATATTTATAGGATAACTAGATTAACTAGCTTATATTTACTAAGTTTACTATAAATAATTCTATATTAAAAACTATAAAGGTCTTCCTGCTTTTAGCTAACTATAGCTAGTATCTATAAATAGGGTTTAAACCCTTTAGCAATATCCCTTATCCTGCTTATTACTATAAGGGCGCAAAGAGACTTTAAGGAAGATTTAAAGGAATAATATAAATTCTATCTAAATCTAAGGGTATATAACTCTTGTAGAGAATAGGGTACTGCATAAAGAAGAGAAAGGAATAATAAGAGAATTATATAATTAAATAGTCTGGGGTCTTTGGTGGTTAATATATGCGTATATATATACACGGTCTTTAACAGACTTTAGTAGAATTTAACTAATCTAGCAGAACCTAGTAGAAGTTAATTAAGCTAGCAAAATTTGGCAGAATTTGGTTAAAGCGTCAGAATTTATCTATTAAGTATTTTACTAAGATATTCCTACTATAACTAGGCTAGCCCTATTATAGTACCCCCACCTTTTAGCCGAAGGTCTAAAATAATTTAATTTAGTCAAGAATTTATAACTTATCCCATTATAAGCGTTATAATATATTTTAAGTTCTTTTTAATTTCAAGTTTCCTACTATTATATTTTATATATTCGTGTTAGGTAGCAGTTATTTGCCTTTATATTATATCTATTTAGCCAAAGTAGGCCGCAAAGGATAGTCCTTATAGAATTCTTTTACTAAGGAAAATATGCCGGCCTTAATCTAGTTATAGGTTTTCTATATTAGTATTTTGTTAGGGTACCAAGATCTTAGAGGCCTCCTGGCAGGATTTTGATTTTCCTAATGTTGGTCACATAGGGTGACTCACCAATAACGACTACTCGAGTAGGTTACAGTGATGTTGGTTAAAAGCTTTATCTCTTTGGAATGAGAAAGGGCGAGGAGCTTAAAACTCCTCGCCACGCTAGTGCCGCGGCGTTACGTAACGACCGCTTGCCTCATTCCCAACACTGGCAACTCTTCTTTTGTGGTTGCCATCTATATATAAATACTGCTTGGCTAGCGTAACAAATATTAATCCTCCTTACTTACTATTGCTATTATAATATAAGTCTTACTGTCCTAAAATTTGTATTTTAGCACGTGGTGCTTTCTTACTTAGAGTTATAGGTGTATATTGTGTTAGGGCCGCTAAGGCGCTAGTTATAAGCGAGCTAATAGCAATTTTCTATCCTAGGGATAGAAAATCCTAATTGGCTAGTTAAAATTAGGGTCTATAGATTGTTATACTCCTACTCCCTTTTAACCCAACCTTTAACCTATATATATAGAGTGTTTGTGTTAACAAACGTTTCTAGAGCCTTATTTGGGTTTGCCTTTATTATTATATCTACTAGGTTATCTTGGCCATTAATCTATTAGATCTTAAAGAGTTCTTACCGTTTATAGAATTGCTAAAGTGCTATAATATTAATTATAAGGCGCTTCTCCTTTGTGGTACCAAGCTTAACTAAATACTCATAGAGGGAATATAAGTTAGTGCATATAATTGTAGGGATAATAGGGAGTTTAAGTTAATTTATAATTATCTTTAGGGTAGTTCTAATTGCAATTGCTATGTTAACTCTGCTAACCATTTTATATATCTCTAATGCTAGAACGCTTTGGGTGACGCACTTACTCTTAGTTAAGCTCTAATAGATAAAATTACTGTAGATCGTAAAGTTATTCTCTCTAGTAGATTTATTTGTAATAATAATCTTATATCCTAGCTAGGAGCTAAAATCTTTATTATTTATAAACGATCTATTAACAAATATAAAGAGCTTAGCAGTAGGAAGATTAATAGGCACGTAGAGTAGTCCCTAATTAAGATAGTTTATTTACTAGGAAAGACGCTTATTTAGGGCAAGGATGTTATCCTTAGTTAGTTTCTGGTATTAAGCGGCAATAGAGAGATTAAATAAAGCCTTAGGTTAACAGATAGAAGCAACATAAACTCCGCGAGCGCGTTGCTCTATATATCCTTACTTTAGAGAATTAACGTTAATAACGTTAATCTTCTTGCCTTAATCTTTCTGGCGCAAAGCAATAGAATCCTTGTTTAGGGAGAGGATACATCTATTAAAAAGTAATAGTATTGTTAAATTAAGCTTTTCCTTTAGCTTTGCTATAAGATTTACCTTTACTAGCTTATCTTCTTTAAGAGCTAAGAATTAGTCGTCTCCTAAGATAATTGTATTATTGGTTTATATACCAACGATTCTAAATAGAGTTCCTGTAGTTATAATAAGGAAGCAGGGATTAAATATAGAAGTAGTTATTAAGAGCTTCTCTTTATAGTACTTACTATAAGTAGCCCACTAATAAGTTCCTGCCTCTGCAATTCTATATAATGGCTTAAGTATAACCATAATTATATCTTTGGGATATTGGTAGCGAATTTGCTCTAGAAGATATGCTAGTATTAAGTGCTAAAGGCGCGTCTCTAATTGGGTATAGGCCTAAGTAATATTTTATAAATAAACCGCTATTCTATTCTTTATTAAGGAGGGAGCTAGTGCAATAAGAACTCGCTAACTAGCTTGTTAAATTATAGGGGATTGCATAAGAATTACTTCCTTGCTATTATCGTTATAACCTTAAATAACTAGTCTCGACTTCTTAAATAGGGTATTAGTAGCTTTGCCCTTAATCTTATTAACTATTCTTAACTTAAAGATGCAAACTCTATTAAACTTAGTAGGGTTATACTTCTTAAATTTAAAGACTCCTCTTATAATAAGACCGTCGATCTCCTGCTTATTAGATGCTTAGAAAGGAGCTCCTAAAGTTATAATATAGCCTTCCTTTTAAAGCTGTTTTGCGAGCTTAAAGTCAGCCTTCTCTTTAGCTATTATAAAGGCCATTAATAACTTGTCTCTACTCTTAATAGCGGTAACAAATTGCTCTTTAAAATTAATAAGGTGTTAGTGATTTTATAATCCCTTTAGGCGACCTCTACCGCGTTGTGGTTACGGCACATCTGCTATAATTATATTAGGATTATAGTTGCCTTCTAGAGTACGTTAATTGTAGTTCTCCTCTAGGGTATCCTCTAGGGTATTCTATAAAGGCTTAGAACTGTTGTTTCTATAATAGGGCTTAACAACAGTTAAGCGGAATTAAGTAGGTCTATGGGGTATTTAAAGAGTGCAAGTCTAACCATTAATTATAATAAGTTTATGTGGGCCTAACCATCCTCCCTTTTTACACCATACGTGTACCTTAGATTGGAGTGGCAGATTAAGCATAGTTAAGGTATTTAGGCCATTTCTTATTTCTAGTGCGTTATTAACCTGGCGCATAGCGTAGAGACGTTACACCTCTTTTATTACTTTGCAAATAGCCTCCGCTTATTACGTAACGGATAGGGATAGTGGAGAATTATTAGTCATTTAAGGGTAGGCGCTAAAGACTAGTAATATAGGTACGAGCCCATCTAGGCTAGCGGAATTATTAACAGCCTTAATAGCTATCTATAAGATAAGCTCTTTGCTAGCGCCCTCTAGTTCCAAAGAAATAATCTTATATGCTTATTATAATGGCGTGTGATATCGTTCTACTTTTCTAATACTATTATATGCCTTAATAGGGACTTCCTTAACCTTAATTTCTATTGCCTTCGCCTATTACTAAAACTCTAAAGATAAGAAGTTCCTTCCTGCGTTATAAATAACTCAATTAGGGGGTCCTAGGTAGATATTAATCTAGCATAATTAAAGAGTATCCTATGCGTTCCTAGCTAACATATCCTTTAGGAAATGTGCGGCTTAGAAGGAAGTTAAGAGGTTAATAATTTGGAGTACTAGCTTGCCACTAAGATATATAATATTAATAATAATACAGAAGTTGAAGTTGTAGTTATCTTTAAAGGTGAACTTAAATCGGCTAGGGGACTTCTGGTTTATTTAGCAGTGATAGTAGTACTTTATAAGATGCTTAATTGTCTTAGCCTTAACTTTATAACCTGCTTGCTAAAGAACCCTAAGTAATCTATAAACTAATAGGTGACTGAAGTGACGGTGTAGTTAACGTAACTCTGACTTAGTTAAATGGCTCTAAGCAACGCTCCTTTCTAGCTGTTAAAGGAGCAACCAAGGGTAACCCTACTTGCGTACAATGGGCACCCGATTATCTCCCTAAATAAGCATATTCTTAAGGTTATCTAGCTTAACGCCTAACTTATCTATATCTTGGATGCAGAATAGAAACGGAGTGTTTGTAGAAATAATATAGAAAGTAATATATCCTAATAGGGTTTGGACCTTAATTATGCCAAGAGAGATCATAGTACCCTTGCTAAAGCGGATTGTATATTGGCCTGCCGTTAATTAGTTGATCTAAACAGAGCTATTAAGCTACTAAAGAGCTTAAACTTAAGGTTCTTCTGCTGTAGATACTTCTGCGGCTCTAGTATCTATTATTATTATTCATTGCTTAACGTCCGATTCGGATCCCTGTTGGGCCCACGCGGACTACTCCTTATATACATATGGGGAGAAAACTCTATTTGAGAAAACCCCGTGATCCGTCTCCCCGCCTTTTGGGGCTCGCTTGCGAGTCGCCTGCGAGTCACCAGTGGTGCTCTACTACCTTACTTTTTGACCTCCTTAGGAACCACTGCTGCCGTAACAAACCTACGGACGCGCTAGTATCACACACTGTACTCTACTCCTGTAGAGTTATTAGGGGGCGCCTGTTACTCGCCCCTTTGCCTTTCATTGCTATTTCCTTTGCAACCCGGAACTGGTCTAGCACATTTTGGCCAATGAGCCACCGGGTAGCCGCCTTGAGGCCTTTCTGTGTTGAGAGCAGTGTATTATAGTTTTCTGTGCCAGCTGGCGGCTCTAGTATCTAGCATAATACTATAGAAGACGTTCGCTAAGTATCTATTATTAAAGGAGAACGCGGAACTTTCCTTTAGCTTATTAAAGACATCTAACTTTATGACAGAATAAAGCGTAGATTAGTCATTAAGGACAGCAACGGTTTGTGTGCCATTTACCTTACCATACTTAGTGAAGTATTGGTTGGGAGAGTAGTTCTTAATTTCTATATCTATAAGGAGCTGTTCGGCCTTGTTAACCTCACCCTTAAGATCTTCTTCGCCTTCATATTGAACCAGGAAGCTTTAGAAGTAGGCTGTAGTAACCTCTTAGTTTCCAACGTTTTATGCACTCTGGCGAAACTTATTATATGCCTCCTTTCGTCTATTAAGGGGGTGCCTAGTTGACTAGCAATTTAGCTTCTTATAAATATAGCACTTCTTCTAATAATTACTCTGAAATAAACCTCCACAATTGCCTTGTGGTTAACGTTAATCGTACCCTCTACCGTATCCCCTACCGCGGCCACTATATGTTTGGTTGGTCTAGTTGTGATCGTATTGGTTAGCCAGGTTGATTAGAGTAGGTTAGGGTTAGGTATTAAATTGCTATACTTCTTAAAAGCGCAGAGCGGTGCTAATAGAGGATCTTAATTAAGTATACACTCCTTTGTAAGTATTTACAGGATTAAAGAGAGCAAGGTTATATTCTTTAACACCTTAGTATACGCTAATGATTTGATCGCGTAGGCTGAAGTTCTCTTAATATAATTTAGATAAACCATGCTGAATTATCTAAAGTCGATTAAAGAGCTTTTGGAGATAATCGAGTTAAGAGACATCTAGGTTTATCGCAATGATCCTTAGAAAGGTAGTCTCTCTCCACTCCGATATATACTACTGCTTATTCTCCTCTGTTTTAAAGTGGCATCTTATCTTATATATTATTTGGTTAAAATCGTATCCTTTTCCTACTAAACGATTATAATAGAAGGTACTAGCGCGGCCCTTAAGCATAATAGAATAGGTGTTATGATATTAGTTAGGTTCCAGTCCAACCTTCTAGTAATAGTCATAGAAGATACGCAGCTTTAAATTAAGGATATTATATAGTTCCCCGCCAAACCTCTTTTCCTAGTCTAAATAGAGCTTTGTAAGCTCTGTAAGCATTTTTAAGGTGCCTCTAAGCAGTATTAGGCCACGTTGAAATTGCATTAAAGATTAAGGTAGGGATTGCTTTGTAGGCTGTAGTAGAGATATAGATTTTAATAGAACACGGCATAGTACCTAATCTTGCTGTGATAGAGTTTAAAGGTTATTGAATCGCGAAGTAAGGGGATCTTGCGCTTGCTCTTATTTAGTAGTTAAAGTTGTGGGTTAAATTGGTGGATCCTAGGGAGCTGAAGACAATAGAAGTAATAGATACGGAATATAAGAACTCGTGCCTAGAGCAATAGAATTTGAATATGTCTCTATTAGTGTATTATTTGGATTCTATCGTGAGTTAAGCTTCTTTATAGTGCGTAATTAGTGCTTAATCTCTTATGGAGTCCATTTGTGCTCTTCTTTTATGTTAATAACTTGCTCCTAAATATTATCTCTAATAGCGCTTCTATCTATAGGGACAAATACTCCATTCTCCTAAAGGAAGTTACGGAAGTCTTATATAATAAGCTTATTCGCAAGAGCCTATATTTCCTTTATCTATCTAACAAAGTCCTCCTTTATGCAATACTATAGCATAGTATCGTTGTATTTGCTGTCTGTGTAGTGTACTATATGGTATAATAAGAATCCGTTTAGGTCCTTTTGCTTAGTGTTTATAGGGTTAATATCTTTATTCTATATCTTTGGGTTAATGTCTTCCTCGTACTTCTTTGGGTAGGTTAACGCCATAATAGGTTAAAAGTAGATAGGGTTTTCGGTTTTATAGAATCTTGTAGGTTTACTGTCAAGAGGTAGGCAATTTAAGATATTATTTAACACGTTTCGGACGTTAACTTAGGACCCTAGGTTCAGTAACACTTCTAACCTAAAGTACTTAACTAAATCTTTGTAAACGTAGTTGTTCTGCGTAATAGACGCAACTTAGTATCTCCTAGTACTTAGTGACACTTCTGTTACTAGTTTTCCGTAAGTCTAAGGTAGCACAGTATCGCCAGGATCCATTCCATATAAGCGTATATGGCACCCCTGCACGAGACTGTCTCTTCTGTTCAAAAACCTAGCTGCTCTGTGGTTGACTGTGTATTTAACTACTGATTAGTGTTAGTTACACAGGGTGACTCACCAATAACGACTACTCGAGTAGGTTACAGTGATGTTGGTTAAAAGCTTCATCTCTTTAGAATGAGGAAGGGCGAGGAGCTTAAGACTCCTCGCCACGCTAGTGCCGCGGCGTCACGTGACGACCGCTTGCCTTATTCCCAACACCTAATTACCCTAACCGCCCTAATAGGAACCTAGTATTTCCTAATTGTACCAATAGGCTCCTAACAGGCTTCTGACAGGATAATTAATTACAAATTATAGTTAAAATAAGTGTCTTATTTTGACAGTCATAGGAAAAAACCCTATAATTTAGATCTAATTTAGGTAGTTTTAGAGTCACTTTTAATAGCAAATAGATGTTCTTTTGGTAGCTAATACATATTATATTAATTACAATTTTGGTATATATTTAGGCTATAGAGCTCTCTACTTATAATTTAGTGTAGAAATTAATTGCGATTTTACTTTAAGGCCTTATATATTAAATATTCTTAGTTACCTAATAACCAAATCGCCGCATGGTGTAGTGGAATTAAAGAAAGTACTCTATCCCCTAATTTAATACCGTATAATACTCCTATAAGAAAAGAATATATATAAATGTTAAGAAACCCCCTTAGGAGGAGGTAGTATGGTAATAGTAGTAATATCTAACACGGTTCCTGACACTCCCTATAGTATATAGCTGGCGCATTTTATAAGTAGATTTAATATATATTAAGTTAATATCGGTAGATATTCGTTTCGTATATCACGTGCGTAAAGCACGTGATCTATGCAACGCGCATATGTATTATCAAGACGCGTAGATAGAACGACAAGATCTACCTACAACACCGCATAGTACATATCATCGTGATATATGTATTCTGCACGTTGTTAAAGCATACCAACAGTTAATTTAATACATTTTAGAGCTAGATTTTAATATAATTGGAGGTGATATTAGGCGCAAGCCGCACGTGTATTGTATGTATAGTCACTAAATTAATACATTTTGCTACTAATCTGCCTATAGGTTGCCCTTGCTATTAAATATATAAGGCTTAATTATAAGGTTCAGGAAAGGGGTTATATTTTAATTAAATTTAGGAAATTATAATATAAAGTCCTCTTGGCGTAATAGTAAGTCCTCTTAGTTTTTTTAATTTTAAATCTAGCCTAATGGGATTAAGGAGCTGTGTACACCAAAATATTATATAGAAAAAAGGGTGTTATAATTTTCTAGGCCTTGTAAGATGTAGAGAATTATAGGATTAATTTAGAGCCTTGCTGATACTTGATTTAATAAGAACTACCTTTTTTTTTTAATGTGCTATATATAGGAATGAACCCACAACCTCCTAAAAAAGTGTACTGAGAGCTTAGATACTCCTCTGTTGAGCTATATAGACCTAAGATCTTATTAACTTGTAGTGGAGTATCTTTGTTTTCGCTGATAATATTCTAGCCCTTATTATAGATATTAAGTATTTTGGTGGAGGTTGGGACCTCCAATTAGAAGATAACAAAATTAAAAGTAGTAGAAATTAGTAGAAAGTAATGGAAAGTAGTAGAATATAGTAAATGCAATAAGATAGTAGAAAGCAGTGGAAAGTAGTAGAAAACAGTAAATAGAATATAGAGTTAAGACTTATAGTAAAAATGGCCTTTTGGCGGCAGCTTGTTGATATACTAATATAACTTAAGACCCTTCTTCTAAGAAATCTGGTGAATATATTATATTATACTAGTCCTAGTTAACAGTTATTAATATAGAATAGGTTAGGGTAACTATAACCAGCTGGAACTATATAAGCACTTTATAGTATAGACTATATAGAGTAAAATCTACCATTAGCTAGGGAGTGTGGGTTTTTAGCAGTAGTTAGATACCAGTGTTTAACCTTAGTTATACCATAGATGGGGTAAGGCCTGCTATTATTTTGGTACTGTATAAGGTTTACTATTGCTCTAGTAAATTAAAGAGGGAAGCTGTTGCCCCCTAAAGTAGAATAGTTTAATATAGTAATAACAATCTAGAGTTATCTTACTATTTTTTTACCTATGGGCCTAGTCTTCCCTCTTCTATCTCTATTATTGGCTATGTATTCCTATACCTATATATAGTCGCGTTTCCAATTACTTGACTTTTACTAATTTGGTGCGCAGTATACAATTTCCTTCGCTACTTGGTTAAGGTTGTTTGGATCCACGCCTATCCGCTTCCAGTATTTTAAGGAGGGGTATACTTAAACAAAGTATAACCTAATCTAAGAAGGGTCCAGGTCACGGCGATCTATATTAGCTTATATAGAATTCTAGCTAATAACCTTCCTTCTATATTTATAAAGAAATACTATAAGCGCGTTTTTAAAATTAGATATTTTAAGACTGTTAGCTAATATCCCTACTATCCGCCATTTTGTAAAACTAAGACCGTATTGGGATATATAGGTGTACTAATCCATTTCCAGACCCTAAGGGGTTAATTGTATATTGATATAACGCGTTAGTCTAGTTAATTGCAGTAATATACTACGTTCTGTAGTAGATACAATCCTAGAATTATAATATAACAACTAACTCTCTGTCGTTAGCATAAATACACACTAGGTATTATAGAGGCAGATTTATAACTTAAAATTGCTCTATTTATTTATTTAATTACAATATGCCTTTATAGTGTACTTATGGGCAGCTTCTCCATTTAATGTATTATAACTATTAGCAGCGCTAAATTGGCGGATATAATCTATAAAATGGGTTATAGTATAAAACTTTGGGAAGTTAAAATACCCCTTATCTGAATCCCTTACCTTAGGTTAAAACCCTTAAAACACACCTTTTAGTTTATTAATCTATATAGTGCATACTCTATATACCGGAGTGTCTCTTTATTATAAGTTTGGTACTATACCATAGTAACAAAATCCAGTATCGTCTAAGTAAAGTGTATTGTATATAGTGCCTTACTAGTAAGAAGTGGAGCTAGGGTGGGAATTAGTTGCTTCAGGATTAACTTTTGCTTATTGCTAGTCTACTATAATATTTAACTAAATGGAGTATCATAAAATACTTTTAAGCTGGGATATTAAAGTATTTTTATAAAACGCTAATTAATCTAACTCTTTGCTGAAATATCTTAAATAGTTCTCCTATAATATTTTCATTTCTTGCTAGTAGGGATAACTTTACTTGTTATCTTTTGTATCTATTTAATAAGACACATAATAATGCCTTTTAGCAGTTAAGGGAGAATATCTGCTATTATTGCGTTATATATATTAATTAGGCCGTGTTTCTATATAAAGTATAGTATAAGGTACACCTAATCTAGATCTGTTTAAGGTGTATTATTTACTTATTGGGCTATAATCTGCTTTTTGGTTAACTTATATATCCTAAGCGGGTAATGTTCTAAAAGGTTTTCGCGTCTATTAGGTAGTACTTAGCATATTATATAGTGTTGCTAGCTTTTTATACTAGTAATAAGAATCTGTTCCTTATAGTCTGCTATTATTCCGTATATAATGGGATAACATTAGTGGATTCTTCTATCTGCACATTCTATATTAATGCCTTTATACTAAAGACTTTCAAGCGCTATAAGACTTGTTAGATAGGGTTTCCACTTATTATATATTAAGCACTTACGTTTTAATATCTCCTTTATAGCTTTATAATAACAAGCACTCTATATATTATAGTCTATGCTCTTTATATTAGGAATAAAGCTAAAAAGTAGGTTAGTGGGTAAGTTCTATTTCTTGCGCGTTTTTTAATTAAGATTACTAATAGTAATATATACTAGCCATAAGGACTTGTTGCCATAATACGTTATTAGCTGCGTTTTATCTATGGCGAGTAGTACTAGTATAACACGCGCTATCTGGTAGCTATGCCTGGGTTTTTTACTACTAATTAGCGGTATATAGTTTGTTATAGACCCTCTAATTACTAGTGTTGTATACTTTTATTAGGGCGTATATAAGGGCATCTTTAAAGGGTTTATAACCAATAAGAAACTTAATTACCTTTATAATATCTTAGTATATATAGTAATATAAAGGCTAGTGGATGCCTTGTATACATATAATAGGTTTATAATAAGTTTTTGTCTATTCTTTATTAACTATACCTAGTAGTAGTCTGTGTAACTTCTCCTCCTAATTATCTGCTAATTTAAAACTAAAGTAGGATATTAGTTAATTAAGTTAGGTGTTATTTAACAACCGCTTAATATTGCCTTTTGTACTTTGTATACTATATAGCCATACTATAAAGGTATAGTTAAATTCACTAGTAAAGGGGTGGAATGAAAATGGCGGTCTATAGCTTAGATTAGTAGGATTACCTAGGATAGTATTACTACTTATTACTTATCTACCTAATCCTTATTGCTTGCAATTAGGATACTGGCTTTTTTATTTATCCGCTCCTCAAAAGTTTTAATATATAGTAATAATGATTATTATATAAGCCTACAGCATAGAGAGATGCGTTAGGCCACCACTTTACTGCTATAACCCTGTTATAATTAAGTCCCTCTATCCCCATTAGCTAACTGAAGTATAATAAATATTGTGCAATTATAGCTATATATAAGAATGGGTAGGCAGTTGGCATATTTGCTAAGTTATTAATTCTAGCGTAATGGTGCTATAGAACCTGCAACTTTTATATAGTTTAATATAATAAACTTCTTGTTTGTTTGTACGCTAATAGTATTACTAATCTTAAGCCAGAAACCTTAGTACTTGGGAATAGTAGGTCTATATTTAGCGGCAAGTATATAGCCCTAAATTTCCTAGTTCTTAATGGCGTTGTATAATAAAAGGGAGCACCCTATTATTTTTAAAGTTATATTGGCCCTGCACCTTAAGCAGGAAAAGCGCTAAGTAGTTTTAAATCCTGTAGCTGATGGTACCAATTACTTTACTAGCGATAATAATAACACCAGCGATGCAGTGTAGCATAATTAGATGGACAAACTTAGTGCTAAGCTGTTTGTTAATGAAGAAACAGCAGCTATAAGGCTTAACAGAAATACTACTTTATTAAAAGCTTTTATAGAGCGCTTAGTGCGTAAGAGTACTACTGTCCCTTTACTTAGAGACAAAGCCCGTAATACTAAGCTTAATACTGTTTTAGAGAAAGACAATAAAAAAGAGAAGGGTAACAATGCCGCTAAATTAAAGGATAATATATTTAACACGCCTACCGCTCTAGAAGAATATATAAACCTTGCCACTTAGTAGAAGAAGGTAAAGATAGGTTATACTTTTAGGTTGTTAACCTAGTTGCTAGTCACACTATTTAAAATAGCAAATGCGAAAAATACTAAAATAGAAAATTTAATAAAAGAAAATTGGTTATTAATGCGCACTAATTAAATCTAAATAAAAATCATATTCTAGACTTGTCTTTGCTTACTTATTTTAAGTGTATATTTTATCTCTATAAGGTCCTGCCTATTACTTTAGGCTTTATATAGTATTAGGATTTTTATAGCAGGGTTATTAGTAATAAATAAGGCTCTGGCAAAATCTATTCTAGACCTCTTTTTATTGTCTTTAATTACTTACTAGTATAGAATAACTGCGACATTAACAATGACAGAAAGAGTGATGCACTATAGTATAGGTATTGCGCAGATGGGGAGCCTGGCCCTTGTCTATCTATAAAGTATTGGCCTATTTAATACTGGTGTAAAGTAGGTAGCAGTACCGCGAAGCTGCCATTCTATTTAGGCCCTAGTCTTATCTTTACTCCTACACTACTGCTGCTAAATTAGATAAAAGAGTTTAGTAGTATCTTTAATAGTAATCTAATGGGGTCTTGTTTAGCAATAATTGTACTAATAGGATATACCTCTGCGCCATCTGCGTAAAGGCCTAGTTATGAAAATAATATAACTAAGCTAAGAACTGTAAAAACTGCTACTGTAAAGGTGATAAGGATATCTACTTAGGGCACTCTAATTAAACGTAATATATTATCCTAATCATATCTAGATCCATTAAAGGCTAGGTTGTTAACATGGTTAGGCATTTCTATAAGGTTAAAGAAAGTTTAACTAGCCTAGAAGTTGGAAAGCCGAGATTAAGACATTAATTATACTAGACTTAACCATTGTTAGGTCTTATGGGCGATAGTAGTTATTAATAAACTTTATTTAACTAAGAATGAAAAGTCTTATTTCTATAAGACCACTCTTTATAGGCTTTATGGATAACTAATAGTGTGGGCTATTTCCGGAACTCCGTTTAAAAAAGGTCTAGCTAACTTAGCTTTATATATTATATTTCTACAATGGATATAGGAGAAGAAGAATAACCCTCCTAAATAAACCTAAGCTACTTATAACCTTTGCTTAAACTTAAATAGTAAATCTGTCTAGTCTATATTTAACACTCTTTAGAAATACCAGAAGGTAAAGGCAAAGGAGTTTAGTTTAAAAGATATATAACTAGAAAAGGTCTGGGCTTCTATTAACAAATTCGGTTAAATCCTTAAGGTTATTATAATTCCATAGACTATGGATCCCCTTTAACTAGATAGGATGCTATTTATTAAGCCGCCACCACTCCACTATAATAGTAATATAAACTGCATCCTATCCGACCTAGTTCTGCAAGTAAAGATCGTTAATAATATTATAGCCTTTATTGAAAATCTCTAGTTAGTGCTGCGATTAAAATGTAAAAGGCAGAAATAAGGATGAGGGCAAAGCCACTCAGGCCAGATTTATCCAATTAGGTGGGCTTTAGATCTATTTAAAGCGCTATAGTACTAAACTCGGCTCTAGCCAAAATTAAGCTGACTTTTAAATTTTAATAGAGGCTAGAACCTTAACAACTTGACTAAAAAGGGCTAGCTTTATAGCAACTACCATAAGTTATTAATTTAGAGAAGTATTGATATATTATAAAACACCAGTATAAAGCTTCATTATATTAACGGATTTATTGTAAGAGTATATATATTAGGTCCCGCCGCGCTTGCGACAAGTTCGCAAGCACTCTCAGTCTTTTGGCTGTATGGCGACGTGGAGGCGGGCCACGTTACATTTATAAAAGAGATCCGCAAACTTAACTAGGAAATTAGGGCAAACCCTATAGACAAAGATTCCAAAATATACAATATAGAAAAAATTAATATTATGTCTGTCTTTCCTATATGCATATTAATTATATATAAATAACTGCGAAAGGCCTATCTGGATTTTAGTGTTACACTATATAGGTCTCACCTAAGGGCAAAGCCATGGCAGACAATTATTTACAGCTACTAAGAGATAATATCCTATAATAGCAAGAGCAAACCTATTTACGTTGTTCTGTCCTATATAGACATTATTATTAGGACGATAGGATTACTTGGAACTGGCTATACTTTATATTAAGGTAAATAAGTTATACTCCTTAAGACTTAGCCCTTACTAATATATATACTCCAAGCTATAAAGCTAATTATCGTCTAGGATAATACTGTAAAGTGTTTATACAGCGCCTTATTAACAAGGACATGCTATTAGAGGCTATACTTAGCAATAAAACTAAGCTAAGAAAATTAATTACTAGTGTTATATAGCCTCTAAATGCTGACAACAAAGAGAACACGACTATTTTTATTACTAGAATTAAGGAAGATAAGTTCTTAGTTAGGAAAGCTTAGGTTGTAAATATAAGGAAGGGAAAAGCTACTAAGTATTAGAAGAAGATTATTTAAACGCTGGTATAGCTACTATTAGTAATATAATAGCAAAAGCCCTATTTAGGTTTAGGTAGTTTAGCTAGGCTTAGGTCTATCTATATATGCATAAAGGCAGAGAACGAATAAAAAAGTAGCGTCCATTTTATTATTGACAAATTACTCCTAATATTGGGACTACCGCTTAGCGGAACTATTATGGTTTAGTCTAAGCGGCCAAATTCTATACTATAGATCTTTGCGTAACGCACGGTCTCGTATAAAAAGTAATAGAGAGTGCATTATCCCCTTACGTCTAAAGATGTGGAATATAGTAGATTCTACGGTACAGTGGATGCTAGTAAAGAGTAGTAGAGAGTAATAGAAAGCGCGCTATTCCCTTATATCTAAAAATATGGAATATAGTAGATTCTATAGTATAGTAGATGCTAGTAGAGAGTAGTAGGGGAGTAATAAAAAGCGTGCTATCCCTTTATATTTGTAAAGATATAGAATATAATAAATTCTATAGTATAGTAGATACTAATAAAGAGCAATAGAAAGTGGATTATCTTTTTACCTCTAGGGATATGGAATATAGTGGATTTGCGGTATAGTAGATATTAGTAAGCTCGGACCCATAGAACTCGGCCACCGCCTGAAGTCGGCCACCCTATTTCTCACCAAAACCACAAAGTAATATCTCAACAACGGCTTAATAATAAACTCTAAAAAATTAGATTTAGACTTTTATATATACTCTACGGCTTCTATTAAAGCTATATAGTAAATAGTTTAGTAGTTTTTAAGATATTAAATATTTAGGGGCTAAAATAAGGCCAAATATTAATATCTTAAAAACTACTAAACTATTTACTATATAGCTTTAATAGAAGCCGCAGAGCATATATAAAAGTCTAAATCTAATTTTTTTAGAGTTTATTATTAAGCCGTTGTTAAGATATTACTTCGTGGTTTTGGTGAGAAATGGGGTGGCCCACATGCTCGGGTGGCCCACTTGCTCGTGAACTACGTTAACGGAAAACTAACTAATGCCGTAAGCAAGTCCCGCATCAGACAGCCGAGGACCAGCTGAAGCCCAGCATCTCATCGTCGCCGCAATCGCGACTTTCAACGTCTCTCGAAACCAACTCGGGCATTTACATCTATTCTTGCGTTATGTGGTGGAGAACCTTGCAGCTGTCGACTCCAGGCAGACGTGGACAAGTACTAGAATGACAAGATCGACAAGCACGTTGATCGCGAAGCTTAACCGCATTATAATGAGCCAGTGGACTCAATTTAAAGATTGGGAGACGCACACAATCTCATGGCCAAGGATTCCCTCTGGAAAGAATCGAAATTTATGACGCGGATGGAGAAGACTGGGAGACAACCGGGGTTTGATGAGGAAAATGATGAAGAGGATGCCTTTAGCGACAGCGAGAAGGAGGCCTTCCGGCCCAAGGCAGGTAGCTTGTTGCCACCCCAGTTCGACGGACTGAGGAGCACCTTCAACCCTCATAAATAGCCACCCGCTAAGAATCCTTTGTCTAGGTTGCCGACACTTTTCCTCTCTTGCCGCTACAGACGTAGCTTCCGAGCTTGAGCCGATTACAGCACCTTTGGTTGAGCTTAGGGACGAGGTCTCTCGCATGGTCTATTACGTCGAAAACGCGCCACAGCTCTTGACGAAAGACTACGCAACGGCCGACCGGCGTTCTACGCGCCGAGTGAAGAGCATTTGCCTGGAGTGCAGCCGACTGAAGGCGGCACCATTGTCGGGGGTGCGGCATTCAGAAGACAATGTTATGGGGGATGCGTCTAAGTGATCTAAAGCAGAGGAATAAGTCATTGACATCCAGATACCTTACCACGATCAGCCGTCTGAGATCCCAAGCGATCATGGCAGCTTAGCAACTCACAGCTCTCCACCACTCGTCCATCGACCAACGGGGAGCCGGCAGATGCCAATAGTTAGGCCGGCTCATTGAACAGAACTAGCACCGATGTGCTTAGATTTGTCAAGAGTGCACAGGGTATTGGAAACGACGATATAATCAACTATCTCATAAATGCTGATCCTGGAGTCTGACGATCAGTGCGCTTTCGCTTCTCCCTCCCTCTTTCCAATACATCCTTCCGTGCCACTCCCAGCATCCTAGACGGTCGCAACTAAGCTGACTACTAACTATATGTCACCTGCCAACGTCAAGCAGGACCTGAAGGCCAAGACGACATCCAGGAAGGCTGGGGATCTGGAGAGGCGTTGCCAATGAACGCCTCATCGCCTGCGACAATTTCCGATTCGAATTAAGGTAAAAAGAAGTAATTAGTTAGAATAATCTTATTACGTAAGAGTTTAATTTCTAGAAAGTATAAATAAACTTAAGAATTTCAAGTGTGAGGATTCGCTTCCTTGCCGCCTGTAACAGTCGTGTATGACCTAGCAGCATCGTCCTGTTCTCCTTGGCCTTGAAAGCAATGGACTGCCCACCATAGAGAGTCTTGACATCGCATGCCGCTGTCTAACGCGCAGCAGGGCGGACTCGCTCAGACCGTGTTGGCAATAATGCAATCACTTAGTCTACTTTCTTATCCATTATATCCTGGCACATTCCATTTGCGCCACAGGGTGTCATGGCTTTTTTGAGGAATTCGAAAAGGTTGATATACGACGCCCCCAAAGCTGTCACTAGAGACAAGCATACAAGGAGGACAAGAAACCACCACCAGTGGGCATTGGCTGGAACTATCGACATGCTAAATATACCCTAACTAAAGTTAACGGAATTCGAAGTACTGAAGACAAATACTATTATTACCGTTGTTGAGCTTAACGGTAGGTAGACCTGTGCAAAAAGGTTAGAATTTTACAGAATTAAGGCAAGGCGCCACTTGAAATATAATCGCATACCACAGTCATTAGCGTAAGGACTTTAAGGAAATTGCTATGTCGTGTTGAAGCGCTGCTTTCTCTCAGCGACGATGCTCCTACAATCTTGATATCATTAGACCTCATTTCCTGCATATGAATACACCACACATACTCCAGCCTTCATTCCGTCAAAAAGCACAAAGTGCTGGTGAAGACGAATGGTGCAAGATCGTAGATTAGCGATTTGCCCTTTAATCTTAGACAAGTGCCTCTTCCACCGAGAACGAAGAGCATCGAACCCCTGTAGGTCGAACGCTTGAATCTCTTCACGCTCGAAAACCTCCCATGCTTGTATTGTACGGGTATAGCAGTCGTGGAAGCGCTGAAGCGTGAAAACAGTTCGTGTAAGTTCTTCCGTTCTGCTAAGCTTCTCGTCATCGAGGAAAAAACCCAGAGCTTCGTCCCGCTTCAAATGTGGATCAATATCTTGAAGTTGACAGCTAAGAAGTCTGGCTCACTTACGTAGGCATTCATCCTTTCTTCAAATGAGTCAATGAGCGCTTGTGACTCGGTGACTGCTTGCTCAATTCGAAATGACCAGATGCAAAGAAAGAATTCTCGTGGATTCCACAGGGGACGCTCCAGTTCTCGTAGCCCTCCTGATGCTGGCTCTATAGGTGCTGGCGGTTCTAAGTATGCCTGGTGGTCGGGTTCACTGCCAAAATACGTATCCACGCAGCAATAGCTGGTGTAGTGCCACTCATCAACTCCTGTAATTAAGAAGGAAAGTTGAGCCTGGTAATAGTATAGGTCCTTCGCACTGTCACCAACAGCAAGAGGGAGAATCCTTGATGCTCTTAATGGTTTGCCATTTAATTTGCGTGTATCAGTAATACACGGTCCACGACGTATGGCGTAGTATGGAATGTGAAACTCAAGAGCATATGAGTGGTCACCCTTGTGAGTGGTCAGCAAAGGCGTCGTTCTCTTAGTCTCTAGTCTTGATTTGGGTGTGGCTCACAATCCTAGCACTGAAGGAAGACCGCATCTGCAAATGTTGCTCGAAGTACGACCGGAGAGACGGTATTGTTCGCATAGGGGCCGTGATAGCTAGCACTAACGCGCAATCTCTCGACAAGTTTGGTACAAAACTATGGAAGTCATTACTTAAGTGGAGAATATAATAGTCCGCCTGTGGTGAACATACATTGCTCGCCGATCAATGTTCCGCTCCAGTCTCTGTTGCATGGTAAGGGCAAAATCAAAGAGTAAAACTAGCTCTCGTATAAACTCACAGAAGCTGATAGTGTTTTTAATAGCTCCGGTAGCCGCATTGCTCTTGACTCTTTGATATCACCAGTGGGCGGATATTGGAAGTACCCATCCTCTCCAGTGGAATCCCATGCTCGCGGAGATTTCCCATCACTCTTTGGATCGTTCCGCTCGTCAAGAAGAATTACCTCGTTTGGACTATTCGTCAAGAATGGTGTTTTACGTCCACTTATATTATCATCGTCTTGGAAGAAACGGTGTAAAGCCGGATATTTGAATGCGTCTGGCGGATGTAAAGAGTTTCTCTCCACCCCGAAAAACTTTGCAAGCAACTTTCTCTTATCGGTAAGAGAGTTAGGCTGAGTAGAGAGGAGTCGCTTGTCCTCGGGTTTATATCTAAAGGTTTTCCGCAAGGCAAAAAGGTCATCCCAGCGTCCTGCTAGACCACTATTGTTGAGGGTCATTGTGTTGGCCGAGAAAACAATCCGCAATGGACATCAGTTATTCATTGCGGAGATATATTTAATCTAATTCCTTGTCAACAATAACCTGCACGACGTGTGCCGCTTCTATTGGAGTATACCCTACGTTGAAGTTGTCGAAGTCCGAAGTCTCAATTGGCTCACTTTTAGGACTGCGCCTCAACAAGTATCAGCTCCTGTAAAAGTCCGGTTAGATGTTCCGAATCTGGTAGGGCAATAAAAATTCCCATATGCCACGAAGATACAATTTGTCAGCAAGGCTGCAGGGTAGGCTGCAGTAAGGCTCATTCTGCGGATCTTTCTAGGATTCAACCCCGCTCAGCATTTAGTTGATTCAGCCTAACATCCATCAGTATCGCAACAAACCCTCCTAGGTATCGCACAATGTTCACTTTGGCACAGAAACTGCCATGGATTTGCGTAAGAGCAAAGAAGATTCGTATTGTTCTGTCCTAACGCATCATGCAGTGTGCTTGCGGTTACCAGAATGAAGCTACGGCCACTGATTGCGCACACTGTCCCACCGAAGATGACCAAGGCAGGCCTATAGTGAGGCACAAAAAGTGCGGGACTTGTACTCTTGTTTCTCCTCCTGTCGAGGCTGCTGTTTTCCCTTTACTTCATATCCTTCAAGAGCCCCACTTTCTCCTTCCATACAAGTCCATGCCACAGTCAGTTGCATGGTACTGTGTAAGTTAAAATACGTGGTTGATGAAAGTATACCTCTAATTTGACCAAGTGCATCTGTGGAGATGGACCTATGAACTCGGAATTATACCATGCTTGTCTCAATTGCGGTCACTTGAAGTGCGGCAACTGTACAGTCTATGACTCCAAGTAATCAAAGTTGTATACAATCTGGACTATGGCGTGGAATATCATGTGCAGCCAGACTGGACAGCTTCGCAGCAGCTTCAGAACACAGGTTGTCGAAGGGAAATGCTAGGAAGAGCATAACATTGCCAAGCTAGATGTCTTCGGCTATAAGCCAAGTGAATATCTAGTTAGGGACCTAAACCAGCATATACAACTAAATTTTAGTAAAATATTTTCTATTATATCTACCCTATCGTATGATCTCACATTATTTTAGTTTGATTACTTGTAAGTTGGACCTATCTTTTTGTCTAATCACAATATTATAGCAAGCTTTCTTTCGTATTATGACTTTTGTCTAGTTGTATAATATTACAACTAGCTATAAGTTAGGGCATCACTGGAGTGCACAGCCACAGCTCAGGATAGTTATTTATCACTCACAATCCGACAGGGTTTTGCTCGGGTCTGAAAGCGCAGATGGCATTTGGTAAGGTGCGTTTTCGCCCGCGATTATAGCGCTAAAAATTGGTGAAACTAGGACCCCACGCCCGACAATTCTGGATCAGCGCTAGTTGCCCGGAGTATCTCCATATTCGAGTACAGCTTTAGATTTGGATCTCTCCACCTCCCACCACCGGGGAAGACCGCTCTTCGCAATCTATTAACGTAAGGGATTAATGACTGGTAATATGGCGTAAAGTACATCGCTGCGGTCTTATCTCTTTTATCACCCACAACCAGACTTGCTAATAAACAAACAATTCAAACCATCGATCTTTGGTTTGGTTGATTGGATATTTTAAAGCTTCAAGCTTGTTTATTTCGTTTGGTTGATCAAACTAGCAAACGGTTTGGTTAGATTTGACTATTTGGATAGATTTATATACATTTTTACGCGACAGTAGGAAGTTCTAGGAGCTCTATACTACAATTTGGTGATAGGCGTTTGGTGTAGTACTATGCTTAAAAGTCAGATAAGGTCACGTAACTCCAACTTTAATGCAGAGTTTTCCTATACAAAAGATGCCCAAAAAATCAATCGCCTCCACAACGGCAGCAATATCGATCCGGCTATGTAGCCAATCCTCCCTGTACATCATTATATGTATATAAAACAGCTCCTAAAGTAGGAGATCGCGGCTCGCAATAGCACCAAAGTTGGAGGCTATATTAAAAATTTAGGTAGGACTCGTTGCTCTATTTAAAAGTCAGCAAACTAAATCAAATGGCGCGATTTCCGGTTAAGTCCGAACCAGTGTACGATTTCCTTATTAGGAAAGGTCATTTTCTGCATTTAATAAAGCCGTTGCGGTTCTAGCTTTATGTATATTGTAAAGCTGCAATAATATCAGGCCGCATTTATAAGCGATAAGGCTTAAGCATATTACTAAGCTTACTAAACAATCGTTCGCAGTCGCAGCTTGACGGTGGTATACTTAGTATATTAAGCGCCATTTAACTAAGGTTAGGAAACTCCATTACCATTATCCTCCAGTATAAGAACGGATCGTGAGCCAATAGGTGATCTTCCATTAGTGGATTGAGTTTCTTCTACTGCTTATACTCGTCTTCTTAATCGTCAGATAAGGAGGGTGCTGTAGTAAAGGCAGTACCTATAAAGCTTCTAATAAAGTTATTAATATCAGATTGCAAAGGCTAATTTTTCTTAGAGGCTTGCCCTGCCGACCATAGCTTCTTTCCTTTATACTCAAGCCAGAGCTTCTGGAAGGAAGCGTTATAGCTAGTTATCTAATTAGGCCTCTCTTTCCAGTTATTTTAACAGAATCGCTTAAGGTTAGGGTGTAGTAGGCAAGTTATGTAGTAGATAGGCGTCTAATCAAGCGCCATATAGTATTTTTAAAGCTTTGCCCACCCACGATTAATGTTAATTTTATAGTGATCCTTAATTGCCTCTTAATCAGAATAATCTTCTATTATCGCCTTAGTTAATCAAGCTTTAGCTTCTTTATAGTGCCTTATTAAAAACTCCATGTAAGGGATAACTTCCTATATTGCGCTATTGCGCCTAGCCTTGCCTCTTCCTTTAAGCTTAAGTGTAGCCTGCTAAAGCGGCTCAAGAAGCTAAATATATTATTTAATAACGTCCCAATTATAGGAAGTAAGGCCGCCAACTCGCATATAGAGAGGTCGATTAAGAGGCTTCTAATATAGATTTGGATTCTTTCTATATTGTTAACTAGACTCAATTGTTGCGAGCTTCCTATTCCATTTATTAATATTGTGCTGCATTATTAAGGAAATAGGGCCTTAAAGCTCAACGGCCCGTTTAAATATTATTAAATAACTGTTCCACCTAGTCTTAACAGGCTTGACGAGCTCAAGGACTTTAAAATTGGCGCATAGTAGCATAGCGTTTTCCTCTCGCTGGAAGGCATAGAACTGTTTATACTTTTATAGCGAACAGATCGAATAGATAAAATTAATAAGAGTTCCAAGCGGGCCTTTCTTTCGCCACTCCTCTAGGAACTGCTGCTCTTCCTATAGAAGCCTTAGTTTTAATTAAATTAATAGTAGGGGAACGCCTACCTACCATTAAGTTCTTATTACCGTTCTTAAACGCATCTTTATCGGTTCTAAATAGACTTAATTAAGCCACTAGATTAAATATATAAGTAGCGCACCGCACTTAACGTTGCTCTTTATTAAATCCAAGCTCTACCGCGAGGAAGTTAATGCAGGTATTGTTATTATGGGTATTATCCATAACAAACCAGCCAATTCGACTACCAAGATTATACTCAGCAATAGTATTGCCAATAACGTCGTAGTAGTTATAGCCGCTATATAGGCCAAGCTGCTCCGGTAGAGTAAGCATAAAGTCTTAAATCTGGCCTTGATGGTCTAAATAGTGAACGTAGATACTAGTAAGAGCCTTCTTCTTATCGCGCGTTGTCCAGCTATTAAATAATATATAAAATCTTGTTATTAATCGCGCTAGTTCTTCCGTTACTACACCTTTATTACCATTATATTCAGCGAGAACTTAACTATGAATTAACTTGTAGTTTTAGTAGAGATCAAGCTCAGCGTCTTTATTTACGGCCGTAATTAGGGCTCGAAATTTAGGTCGCTTAACTTCTCGTAGAGGGTGGTTTCCGGCGGCGATCCATAGTATAACTGCTTATTTAAAGATATTAGAGTCGTAGGACTTAATAAGCTTATTAGCAACTGCTTGTAATATATAGTAGGTTCGTTAAATCTGCTCTAGAATAGTTAAAGCCTTCCGCTTTTAAGATATTATATAATTAATAGGACCACGAGAATCAACCTAGTGGCCATCTATATCCTTAGCAAGGTGTCCTGCCGCAGAAGTAGTAGCTCTACTAGTTTTATATAGGGTCACCTTAATCTTATACAGATGGCAATATTTATATAAGAAAACGGTTGTTTTCTTACTAAATCTTTACTAGAGCCGCCAGCTATAGTCCCATATAAAGCTCGGAGTTCTGAGGAGGTCTTAATAAGGCCGTTAATATCTCTCTACACGGTCCTAATTAAGGCCTTTATATTCGTCCTAGAGGGGGGTTAATTCTGATAAGGTATCAGAACCTTCATAGGCTTCACTAGGCGCGATTATAGGCGTGTTCTCTACCAAATCAACAGGGCTAGCCTCAGTAGGTTAGGAAGACATAATATAGGCAGTATAGCAATAGGAATTGGTGAGTAAAAGAGGAGATTTTAAAGGGTTAAGTTAGAAAGACGCGTTTGGATATTTATTTTCAGCGCGTATATTATATCATGATCATGGTATATTTTAGAACTGTCTAAAACTCAACCACTAAGAACCTCCCCTTGACCAAAAACAATACCTATATCTTATATATCAAACGAGCAAACCAACTCAATTAAACGGGACAATATAAGGCTTGATTAACTACTAAAATTAGACCTTTAGGCTTGATTGGTTGTTTAATTACAAAGCAAATAAGTAAACAAACTAGCAAACGGGGTTTGTTTATTAGCAAGTCTGCCCACAACACTCTTTTTTAAACCAGCTAGCTTGCTATCGCTCTCATAGTTCTAACACTTAAACTTAATAAGCCCAACACCTTTACCCGGCCCGTCGTAGGATATTCGGGCCGGGTTTGATGCGATTGTCGTTCAATCAAATCGTTCTCCGCGCTAAGGTATCGAAGATACTGTTTAAATGGGTTATAGACAGTCGAATTAGGCACACGGACAACGTAAATAGATTAAACTAATTAAATTCAAGGACAGTAAACAACTACCAACTAAATTAACGGTAAAATCAACTATGTAACAACTATTCTGTACAAAGATAAGCTTTGCTGCTTACTTTATCTTCCCTGCCAAAATTAGTGCATAAATTTAACTAGGGAACAGTTCCAACAATAACCGTCGCAGCTCTGCTCCAAATTAACCTACTACATTACTTTCTTTTAAAAAGGTGCTAAGCAAATATAGTTATAATTAAATACTTACTTTAGATTCTCTGTAGACGTAGGCGGCCTACAAAGCGTTTATAATCTACTACAGGCAGAGGTTTTATAAAGCCGTCTGCAATATTCTTAGACGTCTTTATATACAGCGTTTAAATTCGGCGCTGCTTAATTTTATTACGGACCTAGTAGTATATCACCTATATGCGCCGTAACATTACCCCCCCCCTCCGAAAAAGCCTGCCCTCAGGCTTTGTATGTCCATATTATGTCCGTGGGGTATTCTTGTCTTTATGCTCGATAGGCAGCCTATTGTCTTCGCTATACCAGCACTCCATCCACTCGTTGAGGTACTTCGGGGGTCCGGGTTCGTTAGGGTATTGGTTATAAAATTCTTTAAGTCTCTGGGGGCAGCCTATAAAGTTCCAGGCGGGGTACTAGGTTAGGTCTAGATTATAGCCTTTCTATTAAATATGGTATTGTAGCGTTCCTTGTACTAGTTTATAGGCTAGTATTTTGTTAACTTCCCATTTGTTGTCGCCATTAACTTAAATTGGTAGGGGAGGCTTATTCTTTTGTCCAGGTAGTGGGTTATTTGCGGCCTTCCGTAGCTTATCCGGCGAAAAGATAGGATAGACTTTAATTAAGTCTAGGAGCTTAACCTTATACGAGTTACCTTCTTTATTAAGGATCTTATACAGTCTTGCTATTTTATAGTCTAGCTTACGGCTAGGCCATTCTGTTTTCTAGTTCTTTGTTATAACCCAGACCCTATTATCTATAGTAAAGTTAGGCTTGCGCCTGTGCTTGTTTGCCTACTGTTCTATTAATCTCTAGGCCTTTTCTAGATTTATATGGGCTACTATCTAAGCTTCTTTTAAGCGTTTGGTATATTGCTAGGCTTCCTTATAAGACAGTTTTTCGCGTACGGTCTATGGCCCCTCTAGTCTTTCCTAGTTAAAGCTTATATAGGGTAAGTATCCCATTTTTAGCTAAATAGGTGCAAATCCTATAGAGTTATAGGGTAGGGTTGCCTGGGCGTAGTCTATTAGGGGTAGTAGTTTGCCCTAGTTATCTTAAAAGTAGTTAATAAAGGGCCAGAGCCTCTAGTCTAAGTACTAATTTATAATCTCCATCTAACCGTCTATCTAGGGGTGGTATGCTGTGGAAAGCTTTAGCTTAATGCTAAGGATCCGAGTAAACTTATTCTAGAAGGCCAATATAAACTACAGCCCATAATTGGATATAATAGTATTTAGTAGTCCGTAAATTCGGTAGATATAATAGATGTATAGTTAGGCTACCTCCTTGGCATCGATATTCTTGTAATAGGGGATTAAGAACGGGCGCTTGCTAAAGCGGTTAACTAGAATTATTACCATATTATATCTGTTACAGTCTATAGGCAGCTTGTGAAAGTCTATAGAGATATACTACTAGGGGCGTTTTAGTATTAGGAGTGGCTTTAATAGTTCTAGGGTTTTATTCTATGGAATTATAGACCTATAGTAGTTATTATAGTTCCATATATAGCGGTTAATATCTATAACTATTCTAGGCCAGTAGTAACGGTTACCAATAATTTTACAGGTCTTATTCTTTCTAGGGTAGGCCGTAGAGACCTAGGTATATACTTTGGTAATAAGCTAGGTCTATAAATTCTATTTCTTTACTACCACTAGCCGTTTCTGGTGCTTAAGTAGTCCGTTTTTAAGGGACTATAGGCTAGTAGCATCCTTTACCTTTTCACGGTACTCCTGTAGAGAAGGGGCTGTACGGTTTGCCTATAGCAGTTTATTAATAAGGTTAAGTTCCATAGAGTTAACGGGACATATCTTAACATCTAAAGGGTCCGTATTTAGCTCTACCTATATCTAGGGGTTAAGGTGCTCTGGTTATAGTAGTGTCTAGGTCTGTAATAAGATCTTTATAGCCGCCTAGTTACCTAGGTCCTACTTACGCCTTATAAGAGTATCTGCACGGTTTATAGCGCCTAGTCTATATATAATTAAGAAGTTAAACTAAGATAGGATATCCGCCTAGCATGCCTGCCAGGCCATAAGGGCCTTAGTTATTATAAAGTATTCTAGGGCCTTTTAATCCAAAACCACCTTAATGGGCTTAGGGGTCCCCTCTAGCTATATACGCCATTGCTAAAAGCTAGAGATAATAGCCAGCATTTCTTTATTATGGATATAGTAGTTTAGCTCAGCATCTATTATAGTCTTTAAATAGTATGTAATAGGGTGCTATTCTCTATTTAGTTGCTTCTAGGAGAAAACGCCGGCTATTACGCCGTCTAAGGTATTAGTTTCTAGCATTAAGGGCCGTTCTAGGTTAAAGTGGGTAAGTAGGGGAGCTAATACTAGCCGTTTTTTAAGCTTATTAAAGGCCTGCATATATATGGCGTTAAAGTGGAATAGTTGGTCTTTCCTAGTAAGGCGGTTAAGAGGCCAGGTAATCCTGCTATAGTTCTTAATAAAGCATTGGTAGAAGTTATAGAAACCTAGAAATAATTACACCCCTTTTACGGCCTGTGGGGGTGTCTACTAGTTAATTGCGGCCGTTTTCTCTAGGTTAGCCTTAATTCCGTCTATACTAATAATAAAACCTAGGTACTTTATACGCTTAACACTAAATTCTAATTTCCTAATATTAGCCTAGAGACCAGCCTCGTGGAGCTATTATAGGACTTTATAGACATGCTCCTTATATTCTAACTTATTCTTAAAGTAGATTATAATATTATCCAGGTAGGCCGTATAGAAGTCGTTAAGGTAGTTAAAGAGTATATTATTTATATATCGCTGGTACGTAGCCAGTCCGTTAGTCAGTCCAAAAGGAAGTACTTTATATTTATATATTCCGTAATAGGTCTAAAATATAGTAAAATCTTCTAATCTAGGGTCTATTCTAATCTAATAAAAGGCCTAACGGATATTAAGCTTAGTAAAGATCTTAGCTCTACTTATTTAGGTTAAAGTCTTATTAAGTAAGGGTAGTAGGTAGCGGTCCTTATGGGTTATATTATTTAGTTTATAGTAGTTAATATAGAAACAAAGTCCTCCATTTAGCTTTTTGGCAAAGAGAATAGGTGAGTTAAAAGGGGCTTAACTAGGTTTAATAAAGCCCTTATTTAGGTTATCAATAAGGTACTACTTTATAGCCTATAATTTGGCAGTAGACTGCTAATAAAGGGGGCTATAGCTAAGTATATCTTCCTTGTCTGGCTTAATCTCAATCTTGTAGTCGTATGGTTGGTGAGGTAGAAGTATATCTAATACTGCCTTAGAGAATACGTCCTTAAATTTCTAGTGTTAATAGGGTAGTTTCTGTTCTACTAGCTTCTTATCTATAAGCTCGCCTTCCTATTCGCTAAGCTTATTTTCCTTTTCCTTAATTATTTGATCAATTTTATATAAGCTAGTGGTAAAGGCAACGGTATTAGGTTAAACTAAGTTCTGGTAGAATCCTACGGCGCTAATACAGCAGATATTAACTAGTGGGAGGCCTATAGGTTTCTTTATAGACTGTTATGTTATTAGGCCATATTTTGCGGCCTAGGGTTTATAATCTTTTTTAGCTCCTATTCTATCTTCCGCAAGTTATCCCTTTAGTCTATATATTTAGTATAGTATCTAATACTCCTTGCTATTCTTTATAGCTGTATAGGGCCTAAGTTCCCTGTGGGGAGCTCCACTAGCTTTTTATTAACTTTTTTAATCTTTAGTGCGGGTAGTATAATATAGGTAGTCTAGGGGCGCCGTAGTATATAGATCCATTATAGGTTAAGCTATATGTTCTTTTTAAAAGCCTAGTCCCTATACATAGTATTAGCCTAGTAAACGGTGTCTATTTATGGCCGCATAAGGTTTTCTATTATAATACTGATTTCCTTTATAAAAGAGGGTGTTAGGGGTAGGGTTTTAGGCCAGATAAGCCGTCTACCCTATATATTAAGCTGTAAGCCTAGATAGGCTAGCTATTTTCTTTTTAAGATTATATTGTGGCTTCCTAGGTCCGTAATGAAAAAGGGGACATTATACTACCTTTATCTGTCTACATAGAGGTAAATCCGCAAGATAGTTGTAATAGGTAGTCCTATCTATCCGTTATACCCGCGAATAGGAATTGGTTTGGGCAGTTCTTTAAGGGGTGTATTTAAAAAGTTAGCCAGCTTTACAGCATACTAGGTGTCTATTAAGGTAAAGGCATTTGCTCTAGAGTTAGCCAAAGTAGAGGTTAAAACTTGATATCTATTATAGAATAAGGTATAAGGGATAGTGTAGCTTCTTCTACTAACTAACTGACCTAGATTAATATATAATATATTAATCCCTTTTAACCCTAGAGAGGAGTCTTTTTCTAGGGTTCCTCTTTTTCTAACTCTATACTGTTCTCCTAAATTAATAGAACCTCGCCTGTTTTTGCCTTTGTCTAGTAATTCTTTGCAAAGTAGTCTTTCTGGCTATATAAAAAGCAAGCTCCTTAATTACTAAGGGCCTGTTTATAGGGGTTATTGTATATAGGCCAAGTATACGCTGGACCCACAGCAGGACTAGCAGTGCTAAATTAACGGCGGGCTATACAGCTGGTGCCGTAGGAGTTGTAGATCGTGCCAGGGTGTTATAGGCCGTTTATAAAATGCTTATAGTCTAATTTAGAGAGTTTCTAGCTTTATACCACTTAGATCATGCCTTAATTTAATAGAGGCCTTAGTCAATAGCTAGGCAGTGGTCCATAAATACCTTTAGCGTCTATATAGTAGTAAAAACTGGCAGTACGGCGCGCTATAGGTCTAGGGTAAGCTTGTTAAAGAGGTCTAGTATTAGGTCTTTATAGGGAATTTAGGCTTAGCTAGTTAGGTATAGAAAGCAGGTCTAAAAGGCTAAAAAGGTCTCCGTCATCTTTATATTAAGAGCTTTATAATTAAGGCGGGCGTTTTATATCTTAAAGGGGTCCTTATAAATAGAAGACAGGTAGTCAACTATCTCTTCTTTAGAGAGGAAGGGGTCTACTAAGTCCTAGGCGTATCGCGGACGTAGATGCGTCTGTGCGTCCCTATTAGTACGGCCAAAGACGTAGGCCATTTTAGCTTAGGTAGTAGGGAAGTAGTCCGTATTAACTTTAAGCTTATCTTGCAGTTAAAGCTTCCAATTATTAAATATAGGGTTAGTTCCGTCTATAAGCAATAGGGGGTCCGTAACCTTTACGGACCACAATAATGCTAATGCTATACATTAGGCTAGGGTCTTAAGGACTATAGCAAGTCTCTAGGTGTCTAATAACTCCTTACTAGGTATAGGGGTGTCTCTGGTTTTAAGTAGCTCTTAAAGCTATTTAATTTCGGTATTAGCTGCTGTAAGCTCTTCCTAGGGGGTTAAGACGGCGACTGTTTTACTATTAAAGGTATTTGCGGGTCCTATAGCAGCTTTGCCAGCTGCTGTATTTCTTAGCATAGTGGTAGGGGTATTAGGTAATTTTTGGTATTTATTTATTTTCTAAGGATTCTAGTCTATGCGTATTCTATTCTTAGGTTTCGCGTTCTATTCATATTCTTTTAGTTCTTAGGGGTCTGTCCTGTCCTTATAGTCCTAGTGATGTCCTTATAGTCCTATTCTATGTCCTTTATAGATATATTTAAGTTCCTTCTTAGGAAGAAAGAGTAGTTAAGCTTTAGATAATATTAGCGACTTAGTTAATTAAGGCACAAGCACAGCATAAGGGACGCGCAAGCCTATACAATTGGTAATCTATAAACGAGGATCCAAAGCTAGAGAAAGGAAGGAGAAGAATAGTAGCGCCGCTCGATATTTTATGCGGTCCTTAAGTCACGTGACTCGCGTCTACCATAATCCACGTCTGCCAAGATCCACCGTTTTCCACCAGCGCCGTAACAGTTTTGTCCGCTAGTGCTACTAGGGATTTTTGCCTAGAGCAATAGCACCTTAATTATCTTTATTAATATTAATTGGCTAGTTGTTATAAATCTCTAAATCTATTATTAACTAACGCAGCTATGCCGCTTCTTGTGCTACCTAGCAGAGAGCAATATATTCGGCTTTTGTGGAGGATAGTATAACTATAGCTTACCGTTTTACACACCAGCTAACTAGTTCTCCGTTAAACATAAAAATATATCTACTAGTTAATTTACTACTATACTTATTGCCTACAAAATTAGCGTTGGAGTAGCCGGTTAATTTAGCTTTTGCGCCTAAGTCTTTATAAATAATATAGTAATCTAACGTCTAGTTTAGATATCTAAAAATTTGTTAAATACTCTGCTTATATTTTAGGCTAGAATTATAGCTTTATTAACTAATAAATAAGGTTATAAATGTAATATCCGGGCGTGTTTAAATTATTGCAAATGTAATAAAACTCACTTTTAACTAGTAAATTACGTGGCGTTTTTATTTAATAGAAGTAAATTATAAATTAAAGTAGTTTTGCTGCGGCGTCTTTACCGGTTAACAGCGCTGCTTATTAAATTTATAAAGTTTAAAAACCTTTTTAATGTAGAACTACTAAAAAAGCATTAAAGTTTTCTGCTTTTTATTACGAGTAACCTCTATACCTATAAAAAATAATACTAAACCTATATTTGTAAGTTTAAATTTAGTAGCTAAATCTTTTTTAAAGTTCTATAGGTCTAAAATAGACGGGCTAGTAAAAATTAAATTGTTAACATAGATTAGGATAGTAATTTCAGTTTTAATTAATTTTTTTTTAATAAATACGCTATTGTTGGTATATAGCTTTTGGAAGCCTTTTTTAAGCAGAGCTTTTATAATTTAACAGTGCCAGTAGCGGGCGAATTGCTTTATTCTATAGAGTCCCTTTCTAATTTAGTAAATTTTCTATTTCCCCCTTATTTAATTTTAATTAAATTAAGTGTTAGGCTAGTTAAATTTAGGTGGCGCATAGTAGTAATTTTCTTCCTCTATATTGCTATAGAGAAATGCAGTTTTAATATTGATTTGTTTGCATTTTAGATTGTACAAAGCAACTAGGGTAAAGATTAATTAATAGGCTATAGCTTTAACTGTGTCGGCATAGGTTTTCTAGAAATTGACTATTTAATTTATAGATACCCCTTAACAATGTATCTAACCTTAAATTATACAGCTATGCCTTTAGCGTCTCTTTTAATTTTAAAAATAAATTTGCCATTAAGAATTTAAGCGCTTAGTAAAAGAAAATTAATAAGTTTAAGTACTTTACGTTTAATTAGAAATCTTATTTTATCCTTAAGTTCCCCTATTTACTAGTCTTTGTATAGCAAATTTAATGCTTCTTTAAGTGTAGAAAAGTTTTTTTTATAAATATCTAGTGTAGAAATAGAAGTGGAGTTAAGTATAGAATTTGCATACGCCTTAAATGCTGCACATTCTATAGCCACATTGTGGATATTAAAATTCTATAGAGGTAGTAGTAAAATTTGTTCGGCCAATTTAATTATTTAATGCATTCCTATATAGAAAATAGGTACTAGTACTTGCATTGCAAAATTGCAATACTGTTTTGGTAGTGTACATATAGTTAATTGATAAGGCCTTTATTAACTAAGTAGACGGATGTTAACTACATTAATATTAGACAGTATTATTATTATTTATTGCTTAACGTCCGATTTGGATCCCTGTTGGGCCCACACGGACTACTCCTTATATACATATAGGGAGAAAACTCTATTTGAGAAAACCCTATAATCCATCTCCCCGCCTTTTAGGGCTCGCTTATAAGTCACCTACAAGTCACTAGTGGTGCTCTACTACCTTACTTTTTAACCTCCTTGGGAACCACTACTGTCATAACAAATCTACGGACGCGCTAGTATTACACACTGTACTTTACTCCTGTAGAGTTATTAGGGGGCGCCTATTACTTACCCCTTTGCCTTTTATTGCTATTTCCTTTGCAACCCAGAACTGGTCTAGTATATTTTAGCTAATAAGCCACCGGGTAGCTGCCTTAAGGCCTTTCTATGTTAAAAGCAGTGTATTATAGTTTTCTGTACCAGTTGCTAAGAGTATTGCTTCTCAGCTGGTGTGTAAGGGGTATAATAGTATTACGTGTTTTGGTGTCTGTCTTGGCTAGCCATATTTGCACCTTAGGCTACCTACTAGAACACCTACCCAGTGAAGCTAATCTTTTAGTCCTATTATTCCTATCCTTAAGAGTGTTGCTATTGTATTTTCTGCCTTTGTTAGGCCCTCTTAGAGCCCTTAGGTATTTACCTCCCATGGTATTGCCTATGCTATGGCTTGGGTTCCCCTTGCCTAAGCCTACCTCTGTACCTTTAACTCCCATTTATCTCTCTAGCGTTGGTCCAACCAGTATTATATTGCGGTAGATGGTTTTCCAGTACTCTTTTATGCTCTACTTTGGCTCCTTTCTCTCCCTTACTGTTATCTTTGCTGGCCTCTTACGCGTCTCCCTTCCTCTTCTATATAGGCCTGGGCCCTAGCGCCGCACTATTCTTCTTCTGCTTTCTCCACCTATTTTCCTAATATATCTTCCCTACTTTAGGGTTGTTGGTTCCTTCTCCTATAGGGCACCCTAGGGTCCCTCTATAGTTTGTTTAGGCGTATCTTGATATACTTTATAACATTAGAGTTGCGTTCCTTTTGCACCCTTTGTATTGCATTGGCTTCAATATATAGTTATAGGGGGGGAATATTGGCTTCCTTCTTAAGCAGTGCTGTGGCCGTTTACTTATACCCGCCTGTTATACTTCTAAGGTAGGCTGTTTAGACCTTTTAGAGTGGTTTAAGGAGTGATTTAGGGGGGCCTTTCTTAGTTTCTCCAGTGGCCCAAATGCTAGATCTATACGTTATAGTTAGCCGGATAACTACTGTATATAGTAGGCGTGACCTCTGGAAGCATGGACCCTATATAGAATTAATAATCCTGGACATGGCGATATACTATGCTTGGCCCTTACGGGCCGCTTGCGCTATATATATGCTCTACTGGAGCTTACTGTCTACCCACACTCCTAATACCCTTAGGCCTTAAACCGGTTGACCCCTAAAGCCTTAAATATAGATTATATACTAAAGATCTGCAGATTGGTTATGTTTTCTTATAAAATAGATTAGCTGGTATTTCTCTAGTGAGAATTAGACTCTATGTTATTTTGCCTATTCTATATAGGTGTTATAGGCTTTCTCTAGTATCCTACAGTTCTTTGCAGCTATTGGCCTATATATAATTAGGTTTGTGTTATTAACGAAGCCTATTCCCTAGGTTGCCCCTTCCTTAAAGGTGTTAAGCAGGTTGCTTATAAAGAAGAGGAAGAGTATAGGTGATAGAGGTGATCCTTATAGTATTCCTATTGCGACTATAATAGGGGGGCTTTGGTATCCGCTAAAGACCAGTAATATTTCTTTCTGGCCTATAAATTCTTAAATAAATTAAATAATCTATTCTGGGAAGCCCTTTGCCCTAAGGATGTATAGGAGACGCTTATGGGGTATATTATTATAGGTGCCGCTGATATCTAGGCTAAGTATTAATACTATAAAGTCCTTTTGTATAGCCCATGCAGTTTTAATAGTAGTAGTGAGTAGTGTAAGTGCTAATAGCGTTAAGCGATTCTTTCTTGCCCCTATTTGGCTTTGTAGTAGTAGGGCGTATTCCTCTGCCGTGTTTGCTATATGGTCCGCTATAACCTTTTCTAAGATCTTGCTTAGGGTGTTTTTTAAGGCAATAGGGCGGTAGCTTCCTGGGATTAAGTAGTCTGCTTTGCCTTCTTTTTGTAAGATGACTATTATTATAGATCTTCTAAGTCGCGGGTAATAGCCTATTACAAAGTATACTCTAGCTACATCTGCAAGCTAAGGTGCTATAAGTAGTCTATAGGTCTTTAGGGCTTTGTTTAGGATCCTATCTGGTCCTAGTGCTATATTGTTTAAGAGGCGGCTAATAGCTCTGGCCATTTCTTTAGTTATTATATTACTATTGACCCTTAGGCAAGTCACCAGTATTTTACCAGTAATATTGCTAAGGTCTACTAGAGCCGGTTAAGGGAAAAATCTTTTTATAAGGATCTTTGCCTTCTTATTATTATTGCTTGTGGCCTATAGTTCGCCTACTCTTTGTAGGGGTAGTAGGTATAGATCTTCTACTAGGCATCCCGCCTTTTTCTTTACCCATTTTGCTATGGTCTAAAGGCCCTTATTATAGGGGAGACTTGGGTTAGTAGTATATTCGTTTATAAACCGTCTCTAGTTATTCCTTGCTTCTTTTCTTAGGGTATTCTTTAGCTGGTTTCTTGTGTCTTTATATCGTCTCTTGTCCTCAGAATTATGGCTGCTTGTGTATTTCCTCCTTACTTGTCGTTGGCCGGCTACAAGGGCAGGTAGTTATATAGTAGAGTTTAACGTGCCTGCTTATCCAAGCCTCTACTCTAGTTTTCTAGTGTCGTCCTACCTTAGGGCGTATAGACCTTCTACAGTTAAGGCCCGGCTAAAAGCCTCCCCCACCTAGGTAACTCCTGTTTGCTCCTTAAGCGTACCTCACTGGTGTACCACCCTAGCGAGTAGTCCCGTCTATTAGTACACCAACACACGCATCCGTTCTCTTAAGCCGCGTAGTAGTCTCTCTGGCCAGGACGTGATCCTGCCTACCTACTAGGTGCACTAGGGGTTAGAGCCTAGCTAAGGGGTGAGGTCCTTAGAGCTAGCAGTGGCTACTACGCACTACGCCCCGCGGGAGGCTAGTCGTAGTATAGGGGCGCAACACCCTATACTACTGCCAGTTCCCGTTTCACGTTACCTATAAGAGTCTCCTTATAATAGGCTGACTGTGTCTTGTAGGAGGGGGCTATAGAGACGCCAAGTCCCGTGCCAGGCAACCTGCTCCCCCCTCTCCTACTAACTAAGCTTGTGTCCCCCCTTCCTATAAGCTGGCCTGTGTCTTTAATTATTAAGACCTTATCTAACTGGCCTGTGTTTCCTCCAAGACCTCCTCTATATATATATATACTAGGTTGCGTGTACCACGCCTATTAAGACTCTCCTATAAGTCGCCTTGTATGCATGCGTTAGGTTGCGTACACCACGCCTATTAAGACCCTCCTATAAGTCACCTGGTTAAACACCATAGGGCCATTAAAGCTGGCCTGTGTTTCCGCTGCCTAGAGCTTTACCTATGTTTCCACCTCATTAAGCTGTCTGGTCGCTGTCGCGTTACTATCACATTGCCGTCGTCCAGGTCGCGCGTACCACGCCTATTAAGACCCTTTTCTGAGTTACCTAAGTGTACCAGATACCAGATAGGCTCTTATAGAGGGGCCTTAATAAGTTCTCTAAGTAGGGCCTTAACAAGTTCTTTGCGGTGGCCTTGGGGGCCTTAACAAGTTTCGTATAAGGAATCTGCGACGTGTTAACCTTAACAAGTTCTTATAAAAAGAGGTTCCCTACGCCCTCGCCGCGTTCCTTGCGATCTTAGAGCTAGTGCAAGCCCAAGGGTGTCCTATTGTACGCCTAGGACGCGTCCGCATCCGCTGGCTTGATAAGGCCAGTTTCGGCCCTAGCTACGAGCTAGGTAGTCATGCGTTAGGTGGTTTTCGTATCCTAGTTTCCCTTAATTGATTGCCCCCCTAGATGGTAGAACGGGAGTCCTAAGCGGGGGCAGTAGGACTCCTGGTGTTATTAAGGGTGATGCTTTGTACGCGTCGCAGGCTCAACACCACAGAGTCGCAACGACAGCGCGCTGCACGCGCTGCGACGGCTCTCTACCATCGCCTCTGCACTTGGCCATCAAAAGGAACGATTTCCCGATGATGTTTCCACTTGCGGCGACGTGGACGCGTGCAGTAGGGCTTCGCGGGCATTAGACAGTATTAATTAAAGCTATCTAAGTTAACTAAAACGTTATTTTAAATATCTAAACTATTGTTTTAATAAACATCCTTATGCCTCCCTCTATTGGGAAAACTTTTAAATTCTATTTTATTAATCTAGAAATTAATTAAGGCTTAAAATTCGCTATTAAATCTATTAATGTACTCTATACATTTAATAGGCGAATTTAACGTGCTTAAATCTGGCACGCTTAAAAGTAATAAATAATATTTGTAAATTTAAGCAAATTATCCTTAATTTTCTATGGCAGTTCTACTTATTTTAGAATTCAATAGTTCCGTTTTTTGGTAACTTTTTTTATTTTTTATTTTTATATAAAAACTATGCTACTATCTTCTTTGTATCCAACTAGTCTGCGGGGTTTACTAGGTTTATTAAATTTTTTAGATTAAATGCGCCGTTTTTTCGGCATTAAAATATGCATAAGACTTTTCCAGATTTATACTTACCCATAGATTAGTTTTCTGCTATAAAATTTTTAAAAGGTTTTTTTTTATTTAAGTGCTGCTAAAGGCCTCCTTTTATAATTCCAAACAGCCTATTAAAGTGCTAGTAGCTATAGGAAGTTAGGCAGGCCCAATTCGGCTAGCATGCTAGCTACTAATAGGTATAAATAATACTAGCCTATCTCTAAAAGGCTATTAGATTGGGGATTATATAAAACAGTGTTTTTTTTTAAAAAAAAAAACCTTTTTTCTACATGTACTTTTTAAGTCTGCTATTAATAAATTCGCCACTATTATCGCTATAAATATATTAAATTAGTACATTAATTTTGTTTAATAATTTATGTCGGTATACTCGCATTATTAACGTGCACGAATATCACTTGTAGTGGTACGTATGCGGTATTGAAGTTGGTAGTTATTAATGTCTGGAAATAGGGGTTTGCTCCAGGGTCAGATTAGCTAGTCTTGCTTTATGGTTCCGTAACCACGTCACATAACTAACATTCCGACACTGGAGCAACTCTAAGAAGAAGGCTAATCTACACTCTAAAGCCAAGCCTATTTCTAGACTATTCGTAGCATATACGCAATAGCTAAAGATCTAATTAATACGCAATAGTTTCCACGCTCCTCTTATAGGTCCGTAATTACATAACTAGTATTATAGCTTATACCAATACCTCTAAACTGAAGCTTGTAGAATGCTGTATTACAGGGACACTAAGCTAAGGAAAAGAAGGAGAAGAATTATTAGGGGTAGCAGGTTAATATATCGCGAGGGCCGCTAAGGCGCTAGTGGTAAGCGAGCTAATAGCGATTTTCTATCCTAGGGATGGAAAATCCTAATTAGCTGGTTAAATTTAGGGTCCGCAGAACATGGCAGGTGGCGTGCCCTAGCACCGTTATAACCCGTAAACCACCTTCTATTACTCCTTACGCTCCACCCAACCTATAGCCTATATATCGACTTGGTTCGTGTTAATAAGTTGCTATAGGGCAACGTAAGGCTTCCTCTTGGTCATCGCGTCCGTAGGGTTAGCTTCACTATTAATCTATTTAACCTCCGTAATCTGCCGACGTTTGTAGGCTTGTTGTAGGCATATTATATTAATTATTAATTGCTTCTCTTATGTGGTTCTAAGTCATACGAGACAGTTATATAGCGACTTAAAATCAGTGCAAAGCATAAGCGGGAGGTTAATCTGTAGGACCTTGTCTACCATAGACTTAATAGCGACGGCGATATTAAAGCCGTGAGCTATTCTATAGAGTTTAGAAGCCAGAACGCTTCTAGTAACTCTTTTACACTTAATTAAGCTCCAATAGATGACATTAGCCTTCTTAGTTGCGTCAGCTAGTATAATAATATAGCCAATTTGCAAAGAGAGGTCCTTGTTATTAGTAAAGGAAGCATCCATAAAGACTAAGAGCTATAGGGTTTTAGCCTCTAATTTAACAAACTTAAGACCTCTATATAAGTTCTAAATCTGCTAACTTAGGCGCTTATTTAACTTCTTCGCGTCTGCCTCTTTAGGATTAGTTACCTAAGCAGCAAAGAATAAGTTAAATAAAGCCTCTAGTTAACAGACTAAGGCGATATAGGCTCCTCTGGCGCGTTAAGCAATATACTGGTCCTTTGGCGTAAGTAGGCCGCGCGTAATTCCTCTAGAGCTAGTACTATCTGCTAGCGTAGTGTTAACCACACTAAGGTTCTCACACTAGCGCTTTTATATTAGCGTAATACTCTTATCTTATACTAATTAAATAAGTCCTCTATTAAACTTAACTAGTGTATTAGTGGTCAGTTACTCTTACTTCTTAGCCATAAATTTAGCCTTATATAGTTTGCTTTGTTTAGCCTCTATAAAGGTATCATCTACAAGAAACAGCGTATTATTAGTCTATAAGCCAATAATTCCAAAAGGTTTATTACTATAGAGCAAGCAAGGGTTATACATAGACTGGTCCATTCACAGCTAATTAACGTGGTGTGAATAGTAGGTCTTAAACCAGTGGTTTCCAGCTTTAGGCACTCCATAAAGTAGCTTTATAACCTTTAGAATAGAGTCCTTATTAATTCCCAATTGTTTGTTTAGCTCATATAGTGGTTATACATAGAACTCGCGGTTTAGGTTTATAGTAGACTAGACGTAGGCTTATAAGATATCTTAGAGGTAGAGTTATATCTGCAGTAGCATAGCAGCAATATAGAGAATTAGCCGCTGGCTAACTTGTTAAATTGTTAGTAACTAAGTAAGGACTAGCTCTTTCTCCAAATCGTTATAGGCCTATACGACAAGTTGTGATTTCTTAAAGGCTTTATTAGTTCCCTTATTCTTAATCTTGTCAACAAACCGTGAATTAAAGAGTCTGACCCCCTTTGGCATATTATATAGCTTAATAATCTCAAAGACGCCTTTTTTAAGTAGGCCTATAACCTCCTTTTGCCGTAAAGCGCTGAACTAGGTGTTACCATCGTTCTATAAGTAAATAGTAGTGTTAGCTATATCTGCGGTATCATTATCCTGCAAGTAGATAGCGATGTCGGCTATGTCTACAATATCACCCGTGAGGGCATCTATGTCTATCGTAGCGTCCGTAACAGCTGTGTCCAGACATGGGAATAAGCAAGCTGGCTTGCTAGCTTGGCTTGCTTGCTTGCTGACTAATCAAGCAAGCCAGCAAGCTGGAGGGCCTATTTTGGGCAAGCAAGCAAGCTAAAATAAGGCTCAGCTTGC
>Ga0307507_10000309_pt1 | contig 98028 bp, 80 predicted proteins | sample 7_EM_MG_FD_207223 | JGI IMG/M metagenome (GOLD analysis project Ga0307507, IMG submission 207223) | Populus trichocarpa ectomycorrhiza microbial communities from riparian zone in the Pacific Northwest, United States - 7_EM | ecosystem: Host-associated > Plants > Roots > Unclassified | place...
GTAATTCTTCATCACTTATAGTATTGCTTGCTCCTGCGCTTACTTGCTCTTGGCCTACTTTGTTTTCCATGATGCTTTTTTTTACTAAAGTTAACACTTTAACCGCGTCAATTTAAAATGCACCCATATTAATTCTGCAACTTTTTAAAATTATTTAAAAAGCACATAAAAGATCGACCTCTATATTTTTCTGTATTCAATAAAAAAGCTATTTTTATAAGCGCAGCTGATTACACAAAACGAAGTATTAAAGAATTTCTTTCGTTTTAGATAATGCTTAACAAACCTGAATCATGACATCCAGAATAACACTGCTAATAGCAATTAGCCTACTAATATTTGCTTGCAAAAAACCAGCACCAACACAAGTAAAGATTTACAGCAGCAGCGGGATAGAGACTTTGAACGGCCACGTGAAAGAAATATATTCCTCATCGTCATATTCAAAACACAATTTCTCCAGGCTGACATTTGATAAGGAGGGTCGGATGTCTGCCTTGAGTATTAGCTGGTTAAATGTTGTTACAACAGAGGATAAAACGGATTCTATAGTAGAAAAAGAAAATACTGTTTACAATTATCATTACGAAGGCGACAAAGTAACATCAATAATTTGTGAATTAGGTTCCACGGGTTCGAATTTTTCATCGACATTGAAAATCGATGCTTTGGGCCGGTTAATGAATAATGAGGGGGATACCACGGTAGAAAATCACGATGTTAATACTTACAAATACGATAAACAGAACAATCTGATAGAGCATTCAAACTATCAATCGGCCGCAAAAGTTGAACCTACTGTACTTAGATTTAAATATGACAATCAGCGTCGCGTTATCGATATAGGATTAGGTGCGCCTAACGGCGCGCTCTATCAAACAAAAACCTTTGAATATACAGCGTTAGATTCAAAGAAAAACTGGGTGAAGGCAATAGTTCGGTTTAAAGACCACATTAGCTCAGAACCTAATACAAGAACAGATACCATAACCCGCAAAATCACCTATTATTGAGACAATTAATGTCCCGAAAATCTTTTTGAATTATTTTTAATACCGCTATTGAATATTTGATTAAAAAGTCTGATATTTGCAAACTCTTTTTGAATAAAGGGTTGATAATTAAAAATATTTGTCATGTCAAGAATTTGTGATCTAACAGGAAAAGCATCTATAGTTGGTAACAACGTTTCTAACTCAAACGTTAAAACTAAACGCAGATTTCATCCTAACTTAAAACTTAAAAAGTTTTATATCCCTGAAGAGGATAAATGGATTACCTTAAAGGTATCTACTTCGGCTGTAAAAACTATCACCAAAAATGGTATTACTGCCTGTATCAATAAATTTGTAAAAAAAGGATACATTTAGTAGTTGTACGTTGAGGGTTTTACGCTTGCGTAAAATTGAAGGCGTACAAGGTATAATTTGAAAAATTACGTAAGCCGTGACGGTGATGCGTACAACATAAAAAGAAAATGGCAAAAAAAGGCAACAGGGTTCAGGTTATATTAGAGTGTACTGAACACAAAACAAGCGGTATGCCAGGCATGTCTCGCTATATTACCACCAAGAACAAAAAAAATACCACTGAAAGACTGGAAATGAAAAAATTCAACCCGGTTTTAAGGAAAGTAACTGTTCATAAAGAAATTAAGTAATTGGTTGATTAAGTTGATTGGTTGATTAGGTTTAGATCCCTAACCAAACGGTTAACTCACTAATTCAATAATTCACTAATTCAATAATTAAAAGAAATGGCAAAGAAAGTAGTTGCAACACTGAAAGTAGCAGGTAAAGGCAAAGAATATTCAAAAGTTATCACAATGAACAAATCACCAAAAACAGGTGCTTATTCATTCAAAGAGCAAATTGTTCCTAACGACGCTGTTAAGGACATCATTGCAGGCAAATAATATCTGCTTAAACTTTTGATCAAAATATCGAAGCCGTCTTGTTTTTACGAGAGGGCTTTTTTTGTTGAGGTCTGAATCAGAATTTACAGAATTTTTCAATTTTCAGAATCCTTGTATCTTCAATTGAAATAATTCAGACAAAATAATTGTATGACATAATTGTTGGGTGAATCAGGCCATTAGAATTTTGAAAATCCTCAAATTCTGTAAATTCTGATTCAGACAATATAATCTGCACATCTAAAATGGGATTATTTGATTTTTTTAAGAAAAAGGAAAATACACAGCAGGAGCAGCAAGCCCTTGATACCGGTTTAGAAAAAACCAAGGATAACTTTTTTTCAAAGATAACCAAAGCGGTAGCAGGTAAATCAACCGTTGATGATGATGTGCTGGATGATTTGGAAGAGATCCTGGTAACATCAGACGTGGGAGTAAAAACCACGCTCAAGATCATCGAACGCATTCAGGAACGTGTAGCCCGCGATAAATACATTGGCACCGGCGAACTGAATGTACTACTGAAAGACGAGATTCAAAAGCTCCTGGCCGAAAATAACAGCAACGATTTCCGCAATTTTGAATATGGCGATCATAAGCCCTATGTAATTATGGTGGTTGGCGTTAACGGCGTAGGTAAAACTACTACCATTGGCAAATTGGCCCATAAACTAAAGCAGGCCGGCAATAAAGTAGTGCTTGGCGCTGCCGATACCTTCCGTGCCGCAGCCGTTGATCAATTGCAACTTTGGGGCAAACGGGTTGATGTAAAAGTGGTAGCACAACCAATGGGTTCCGATCCTGCTTCTGTAGCTTATGATACCCTACGCTCGGCTGTTGCCAACGGCGATGATGTAGCGATTATTGATACTGCCGGAAGATTACACAATAAAGTAGGCCTGATGAACGAGCTTACCAAAATTAAAAACGTGATGCAAAAGGTAATTCCCGGCGCACCACACGAAATACTATTGGTACTGGATGCATCAACAGGCCAAAATGCTATTGAGCAATGCAAACAATTTACCGAGGCGACTAACGTAAACGCCCTGGCTTTAACCAAGCTTGATGGCACGGCCAAAGGTGGTGTGGTGATAGGGATATCAGATCAGTTTAAAATTCCGGTAAAATATATAGGTGTAGGTGAAGGTGTTGAGCATTTGCAGTTGTTTGACAGACAAGCATTTGTTAATAGTCTTTTTAGTTAGGGGATTTCACCGATTTTTTTGAAAAGGAATGATAATTATTGATTTTTTCTTTACGCTATAGAAGATGTCAAATTTTGAACATGATGCCCTTACTGAAAAGATAATCGGTTGCTGTTATGAGGTTCATCGTTTGTTAGGGCCTGGATTTAACGAGAAAATTTATGCTAAAGCGCTTCAATATCAATTAACATTAGAGAAGTTAAACTTTGAGTTTGAAAAAGAGTTTAACGTTGTTTTCAAAGATCAATACGTCGGAAAATTCAGGTGTGATCTTTTTGTTGAAAATACCGTTATCGTTGAATTAAAATCAGTTACCGGATATATCCCTGCTTTATTTAAAAGTCAAGTATTATCATATTTAAAGGCAAGTAAAGTAAAAACAGGATTACTCATCAACTTTGGTAATCCCAGTTGTGAAATAAAACGAATATCAGTGTAATAAATATCATCCAAAAAATCGGTGAAATCACTCCTAAAATCAGTGTAATCCCAAAAACAAAAAAATCGGTGAAATCACTCCTAAAATCAGTGTAATCCCAAAAACAAAAAAATCGGTGAAATCACTCTTTAAAATCAGTGTAATCCCAAAAACAAAAAAATCGGTGAAATCACTCTTTAAAATCAGTGTAATCCAAAAACAAAAAAAATCGGTGAAATCACTCCTAAAATCAGTGTAATCCCAAAAACAAAAAAAATCGGTGAAATCACTCTTTAAATCAGTGTAATCCCAAAAAAAATGAAGACAAAAGAAATTTCCCGGCCGGTAGCTAAACCTGTTAAACAACGTGTTAACGTGGTTACTTTAGGCTGTTCAAAAAACATATACGATTCTGAGATATTGATGGGCCAGCTGAAGGGCAACCAGTTTGACGTGGTGCACGAGGCCGAAAAGGTAGGTAAAAATGATATCATCGTTATCAATACCTGCGGCTTTATCGATAACGCCAAACAGGAATCTATTGATACCATCCTCCAATATAGCGAACTTAAAGCGCAAGGCAAAGTTGGCAAAGTGATAGTTACCGGTTGTTTAAGCGAGCGTTACAAACCTGAGCTGGAGGCCGAAATAACCAACGTTGACGCTTACTTTGGCACCAATGACCTGCAAAACTTATTAGCATCAGTTGGCGCCAACTACAAGCACGAACTGATTGGTGAGCGTTTATTAACCACCCCATCGCATTTTGCTTATTTTAAAATAGCCGAAGGATGTAACCGCCCATGTTCGTTTTGCGCCATTCCGTTGATGCGTGGCAAGCATTTAAGCACACCTATTGACCAATTGGTTAAAGACGCTCAAAACCTGGTTAAAAACGGCACTAAAGAATTAATACTCATTGCCCAGGACTTAACTTATTACGGGTTAGATCTGTACGGCAAACGTAACCTGGATGAATTACTACGCCGCCTAAGCGATGTTAACGGTGTAGAGTGGATCAGGTTGCAATACGCTTACCCTTCCGGCTTCCCGATGGAGGTTTTAGATGTGATGAACGAGCGCGATAACATTTGCAAGTACATGGATATGCCATTGCAGCACATCAGCGATGATATGCTAAAATCTATGCGCCGTGGCATCACCAAACAAAAAACAATCGACCTGGTAAACCAGATTCGTGATAAAGTGCCGGGCATTGCCATGCGTACCACCCTCATCACCGGCTACCCGGGCGAAACCCAGCAGGATTTTGAAGAAATGGCCCAATGGGTTGAGGACACCAAATTTGATCGCCTTGGCTGCTTCACTTACTCGCACGAGGAAAAAACACATGCCCATTCACTGGTTGATGATGTGCCTGACGAAGTTAAGCAGGAACGTGCTGATGCCATTATGGAAATTCAGCAGGGAATTTCTTTTGATAAGAACCAGGAAAAAATTGGCCAAACATTTAAGGTTTTGGTTGATAAAAAAGACGGCAATTATTTTGTTGGCCGTACCGAGTTTGATTCGCCGGAAGTTGACAACGAGGTTTTAATTGATGCCAGCATTGATTATGCAACCATTGGCAGCTTTGTTAACGTAAAGATAGACAGCGCCGAAGACTTTGACCTTTATGGACAAATTGTAAAATAATCTGATTTGTAATTTCCCGGTGATCGATTTTAAAATTTAAAATCTAAATTCGACGGCAGTATTAATATTTGATGCTGGTCACATGTTCGACATCTGAATTTTCTTAAATCCGAAATCGAACATCCGAAATCGCAAATCAAAATGGAAGCCTCCTGTATAAGTTATAAAGAAACCGGATTTTTTTCGCCCACTGTTATTGACTACATCGAAAACCGGGCCGATCTGCAACCTTTTTACGGCTACCGCCCTGATATGGACGGATTTGCCGAGCTACTTAAAAATAAAAAAGTTGTTGCCGATCGCGAAATTCTGCACCGCGTTTTATCTAAACAGTATGCGGAAAAGTCCGAAAGTCGGGAAGTCCGAAAGTCGGGAAGTCGGGAAGTCGGGAAGTCCGAAGGTGAAGATAACGTAAAACGTATAACCTATAACGTACAACCACTTACCGCTCAAAATTTAGAACTCCTGAAGCTGGAGAATACCTATACCATTACAACCGGGCATCAACTTAATATTTTTGCCGGTCCGCTATATTTTCTTTATAAAATAGCTACAGCTATTAAGTTAGCCCAACAATTAAAAACTGAACATCCCGATAAAAACTTTGTACCTGTTTACTGGATGGCCAGTGAGGATCATGATTTTGCCGAGATTAATTATACCAACATCGGCGGCAAAAAAGTACATTGGTGGTATGAAGCTTCGGGCGCAACCGGCCGTATCAATCCCGATACGATGCGGCAGGCGCTTAACCAGTACAAAGGTGTTTTAGGGATGGAAGGCCATGCCGTAGAGGTTGCCGAAATTGTAGAGACTGCCTACACCAAGTTTGATAAGCTGGCCGATGCTACCCGCTACCTGGTAAACGCGCTGTTTGGCGGGTACGGTTTAGTGATCATAGATGCCGACGACCATGAGTTTAAAAAGCAGTTTGCCCCAATTATGGAGCAGGACATCATCAATCAAAACAGCTTTAAAAACATCACGGCCACTAATGAGCAATTGCACAAGCTTGGTGTACACATCCAGGTAAACCCGCGCGAGATCAACTTTTTTTACCTGAAGGATAGCCTGCGCGAACGCGTAATATTTGAGCAGGACAGTTACCAGGTAATGAATACCGAAATCCGTTTTACAGAAGCGGAATTGAAGGAAGAAATTGCCGCTTATCCCGAACGCTTTAGCCCTAACGTAGTAATGCGCCCCTTGTACCAGGAATGCATTTTACCCAATATAGCCTACATTGGCGGCGGTGCCGAGGTGGTTTACTGGCTGGAACTGAAAGCTAACTTCGATTTTTACAAGGTTGATTTTCCCATACTCATCCTGCGTAACTCGGCACTGGTTGTTAAAAAAGACCAGGCAGCAAAAGTTAAACACATGGACCTTACGGCCGCCGATTTGTTTAAACCAAACGATACGCTTAAAACCGACTGGGTAAAAAAACACAGCAACCACAGCCTGAGTTTGGAAGGCGAATGGCGCGAAATGAGCGCTTTATTTGAAAAGATAAAACTCCGCTCCTATAAAATAGATCCTACCCTATCGCCTTCAGCATCTGCTGTACAGGCAAGGTTAAAACACGCTATAGATAACCTGGAAAAAAAACTGATTAAAGCGGAAAAACGCAACTATGCTACCAGGCTTGAACAATTAGCTGTAGTTAAAGCCGAGCTTTTCCCTAAAGACAGCCTGCAGGAACGCACCGAAAATTTCGGTTTGATGTATGTACGCTGGGGTCAATCGTTTATTGACGAATTGGTTCGTCATTTTGAACCGCTCGCGTTTGAGTTTACGGTGCTGACGGAAGAATAAATAGCATCACCACCAACCGTAACTGTAGTAGTAAAATTTGGCTAAACTCTGAAGGAGGAATGACATCGTAAAAAAGGGCTGTCATGGTGAGCTTGTCGAACCATAGCGGGCAAATGCCTCTCCGCGCACCCCTTCGACAGGCTCAGGGTGACAGGCCTACGCACCTCGAAAAGAAAACATGTTATCGGTAGGAACGAAGCATCTATTCGCGAACTATGCAAATTCGCTTAGCATGCGACGAGGTTGCCGCGCTATCGCTCGCAATGACATAGTTTTCAAACAAAAAACCCGGCCTAAACCGGGTTTTTGTTATTATTTCTTTGTCCAAACGTTATTGTCGGGGTTGTAATCCGGTAATACTTTGTCAGGGTCGTAGGTAACAGAGTCAATCTCTTCTGTTGATGGATATTTAAATGTCCAGGTGGCGTTGCGCTCCCAAACTTCAACAGGTAGTTTCAGCCTGTCTACTTTACCGCTTTTGGTTTTTATTTCCAGGGTAACCGGCATGGCCAATTTACCCAGATTATCAATGGTGATCATGGCGCCTTTAGTTGCATCGTTATCAACATATTTAACATCGCTTACGGCAACATCCAAACGCCAGTTGTTCAGAAACCAGCCCCTCCAGAACCATTGCAGGCTCTCGCCGGATGCATTTTCCATGGTGCGGAAAAAGTCATCAGGTGTTGGGTGTTTAAATGCCCAGCGTTTGATATAGGTTTGGAAAGCGAAATCAAAACGCTCGGGGCCTAAAATCTGCTCGCGCAGCAAAGTAAGGCCAACGCCAGGTTTAAAGTATAACAGGATACCTGTATTTTTCTCTTTAAGGTTGGCCGGCTGGCTTAATACCGGCTCCAACTCTGGCCTGGTCAACGCCTGGGCAATTTTATATATGTCTCCGGGCTTGCGGTTGTATTCTCCGTTATTAAAATCGGCGGTTGATAAGGTGTTGATAAAAGTATTAAAACCTTCGTCCATCCAGCCATATAAACGCTCGTTTGAACCTACGATCATCGGGAACCAGGTGTGTCCAAATTCATGGTCATTTACACCCCAAAGGCCACCTTTTTTTGCAGTGTATCCGCAAAAAACGATGCCTGGATATTCCATACCGCCTACAATACCGGCAACCGCTGTAGCAGCAGGGTAAGGAAATTCAAACCATTTCGCCGAGTTGTATTCAACAGATTTCTTCACATACTCAGTTGAGCGCGACCAGGCATCCTGCCCATCGCTTTCAACCGGGTAAGCCGAAATAGCAATAGATTTTTTTCCGCTTGGCAAATCCATTTTTGCTGCATCAACAATAAACGCAGCAGATGAGGCCCATGAAGCATCACGTGCATTTTTTATTTTAAAGCGCCAGGTAAGCGTAGCTTTACCGGCCGGGCGAGATTTAGGATCGGTAACCTCGGCAGCCGAACGGATAACTACCGTTTTTTCGCTTGTGGCAGCTTGTGCCCAGCGTTTTTGTTGTTCGGGCGTATATACTTCGGTTGGGTTTAATAATTCACCAGAAGCCACTACAATGTGATTTGCCGGAGCGGTAATACTCAGGTCAAAATCGCCATACTCCAGGTAAAATTCACCCGGGCCAGTGTAGGGCTGGGTATTCCATCCCATTACATCGTCATACACGCACATCCGTGGGTACCACTGGGCCACGGTGTATATTTTCCCGTTTTTTGATTTTTTATCATCCAGGTATCCCATACGGTCTGAGCCGTAATTGGGCGATACAAATGAATATTCTATTTTCAGCTTCACGTTACCGCCATTGGCAGTTACCTGCTTTGGCAAAAATACCTGCATGCGGGTATCGCTAATCAGGAATTTAACATCGGTAGCAAGGCCTTTGGCATCAACAGCTTTTACCGATTTTATTTTGTAGCCCGCTTCAAAAGCTTCGCCACGGCCCCAGTTACGGCTGCCGGTTGGCGGAACAATTGCAGTACCGCGAGAATCTAACTTAAACAAATTCTGATCCAGCTGCATCCACAAAAAACTAAGGTTTTGCGGGCTGTTGTTGGTATAGGTTAAAACTTCCGAACCGGTAATCAGGTTGCTTTTGTCATCAAGGGTTGCTGCCAGGCTGTAGTCGGTGCGGTTTTGCCAGTATTTTGCGCCTGGCTGCCCGTCGGCTGCACGAAACTCGGTGCCATTTTTAGTATAAAACGGCGGGCCAAAAGCTTCATGATAACTGTAATCAGATGCCGGTGCGGCTGCTGGAGGAGGGGTTGGTGCTTGTTGCGCATTAACGGCAGCAAAAGCCATCATAAAGGCCGTACTTAAACCGGCCATTAGTTTTAAATTCATTTCAGTCAATTTTGAGAATACAAAGCAAGTATACGCAAAAAAGCTTTTTTAAACTGCCCGTAAAATGATTGTTACGCGTTTGTTAATTAGTGAATGGCTGAATTAGTGAATTATTGCTTTGTTTTGTATTTTGCTACTAATCAGGTTAATTGAGTTAATTCCTTAATATCATCGACATTTGCTTTCAAAAAACTTTTTCTTTATTTTTGAGTGTGGACAATATCAAACCCAACACCGCTCCAAAGAAGCAAAAGGCATCATCTATAAACCCTTTCATTAAAATGATTGAGGATAAGAAAAATATTGCACAGGCTATTGAAGAGGGAAAACCACTTTCTACTCTTAAAGATATTAAGTTTGTCAAACCTTTATGATTTAACTCCCGTATCCGAGGGGTATCAATTCACCAACAATTCCGGCGATCAGTATTATGTTTATTTAACAGCATATAGCCTATTAGATCCTTTACTTCAGGGTGAAGAGGCTTACGTTAATGTTTATATGCTTGGTTTTAATTGCAAAAGGGCAAAACCTGAAGATCCATTTGGTTACGATGCCAATACAAAGCATACCATCATTTCGATATTTAAAAGTTTATTGGACCAATTCAATGAAGAAGCATTTCTGTATATCTGCGATAACAAGGATGGCCGGGCCCGTAATCGCAGAATAACTTTTGGGCGATGGTTTAATGAAGCAAATGATGGATATGAGCACCATCATTCGCACTTTAAATATGGAAGCGAAGATTGGTACAGCGCTATAATAGTCAAAAAGGATAAGCCGGATAAGCAATTTTATATTGATGCTTACCATTTTACTTTAGCACAAATATTGAACGGTTATGATGAATAACAAAAGGTTTAGCGCCGCATAAACTTGCTGGAGTAATATTATTTCCCAAAAAAATGTTCCTCATAAACCTTTTCATCAAAGCCAAAAAACAGGAAACCGCCATCTTCAATAACCGGGCGTTTAATCATGCTGGTTTTTTGCTGCAGCAATTGCAGGGCATCGGTATTGGTTTTAACGCTTTCTTTTACCGCCGGGTCAAGCTGTTTCCAGGTTAGGCCTTGCTTGTTCATGAATTTTTCGTACCCGGCTTTTGTGTCCCACTCCTGTAGCTTTTCGGCACTAACGCCCAGTTTTTTAAAATCCTGGAAATCGTAATCTACTTTATTTGCTTTAAGCCAGTCGAGGGCTTTCTTTACTGTATTGCAATTGGTAATTCCGTAAATTTTCATACCGCAAAGCTATTGATTTCCGCCTCCACTTTTACCACCGCCACCCTTGGTATCATCATTATTGATACCACGCTGATTCTTTTTAATTTCGCTATTAAGCTTGCCGAATTTATAGTTAAGCCTTATGGCAAAATTGCGGTAAGGGTTGGTGCCGCTGTAGGTATTATAAAAATCATTAGTGCGGGTATAGCCATGATAAGTGCGGTATTTACTGTATGGGTTATTGGCAACCAGCGATACCGTAAATGTTTTTTTGAAAAACTCCTTGGAGGCCACATAGGAGTTAAATATAAAACTGCTGGATTTGCCCTGCAGCGTTACATCGCCGCTAAAAAAACCTGCATCCAGCGCCAGGCGGTAGCCGCCATCAAATTTATAGGCCAGGTTTCCAAAAGCGCGGCCGGTGTAGCCGTCGTTGGTATAAAAGCTACCATTATAAGTTCCCTTGAGCCAAATGTGCGAAATTCCGCCATTGATGCTAACGGTAAACTTTTTGGTGATATTTAAATTGGTATTCAGGTTTAAGCCAAGGGTACGGTTACTGCCCAAATTTTGATACGTGGTATAAGTAACGGTATCAATAAGTGTGCTCACATTCTGGATGGAATTATTGGAGAAGGCGTAGCTTAATCCGGCGTTGATAGATCCTTTTTTAAAATTGCTGTAAGTAAGCTCAAATGTATTGTTAAGCTCGGGCCGCAGCTGCGGGTTGCCGGTGGTTACAAATTTAGGGTTTGAATTATCAACAAATGGATTTAGCTGGTATATGCCGGGGCGCTGAATGCGTTGGGTAAAGCCAAAATTAAAGCTGCTTGTTTTGAAGCTTCGCTGTATGGATATTGATGGTATTAAGTTATTGTATCCCCTATCCAGCGGTGTACCGGTAAAATCGGCGTTCACCTGGGTATGCTCCAGGCGTAAGCCGCCTTTGGCCGTCCATTTGGTAAATTTTACCTGGTACGAGTTATAGGCGCTGTACACATCCTGGTGATAATCAAACGTATTGGTCTGGCTGGCATCCACAACATAGTCTCTTGTCTTGGCATCCTGGTTTTCGCGCCTGTAATCGCTAAAATTATTACGCAGTATCACCTTACCGCCCATTTCAAGGTTCACCTTTTTAAAGGGGTACACATAATCTAACTGAAAGGTATGCGCTTTGTCGCCCGCATTATTGTACTGCCTGAAATTGGGATTGTTAACTTCATCAAAATTCACCCTATCGCTAAAACTATTGCTGTTATACTGGTTACTGGGCGAGTAGCTGTATTTATAAGATGCGGTAAGCAATTCATCCTTTTTATTTTTGAACCCAAGCTGATAATTAACAGAAATATCTGTTCCCTTGTCATGGTTTGTCCCATCGCTCAGGCTCCGGTAAGCCTGGGCAATGGTACCGTCTTTTTTTATCTGCGTTGATGTTTGATCGCTGTACTGGTTAAAATTACCCCGAAAAAGTTCGAACGAACCAGTTAGCAGGTTCAAACTATCCAACTCGTAACTTAATTCGGCATTAGCGTATTTGTACTTGCCTTCAAACCAGCCATTACCATTTTGATTTAATACCGGCTGCGAAACGTTTTGTGTTTGCGAACTCTGGTTACTGTTATTAACCCTGTTTTGATTACCAAAACCTGCGTAGCCCGACAGGCCGAATTTGCCTTGCTTTACCGTAGCATTTAAATTGTAGCCCGGCCCCCAAATGCTGTTAAATCGCGAATTGATGCTGCCGTTATAGCCCTGGTCGGCATTTTTTTTGGTAACGATATTGATAATGCCCGATAAACCCTCCGCATCGTACTTTGCAGGTGGTGTAGTAATTACCTCTATCCTTTCGATATTTGTTGCAGGCATAGCCTTCAGCACATCCGAAGGATTTTTGGCCATCAGGGCCGACTCTTTGCCATTTACCAATATCTTATAGTTGCCACTCCCTTTCAGCCTTATTTTGTCGTCGCCATCAACCGATAGCAAGGGCACCTTACGCATCATATCAAGGGCCGATATGGCTTTACTTTCCGGGTCGGCCTGTACATCATAAGTAAGCCGGTCAACCTCCTGTTTCATCACCGGCCTCACGGCGGTAACACTCACCTCGCCCAGTTGCTTACTGGCGGCCGACATATATATTTTACCGGCATCAACTGCAGATGCGGCAGCTTTTACAGGAAACGTTTTTGATGCAAAGCCAACAAATGCCACAGCCAGCTGGTAAGTTTTGCCTTCGGGCGCTTTAAGCTCAAAGCTGCCATCGTCTTTTGTAAGGGTACTTTTTACCGATGCCTTTGTACCGGCATCCTGCAAAACAACCGTAACATAACCCAAAGGCTTGTTTGCGGCCGAATCAATAACTACACCTTTAACGGTAATGTTCGATGGGCCGGGGTTTTGCGCTATCGCCAGTATGGAGAAACAACAGCAAATTACTGTTAGTACAAATTTTTGCATAAGGAATTTAGGTGATATGACGCTGCAAGATACCCAAGTGTTGCAACATAAGGCAACTATTTAACACTTTTTAACTAATGAGTTAGTTATCAGGCGGAAAATTTTTACTTGTTAAACCTGGTCATGGTTAGTTCGGTGCCAATAGTACAAAAACTCTTAACCATTTCTATCGATCTGTCAATCAGCACAGATAGTTCGGGTTTCTCATCATCATCAAAACCGCTCAAAACATAGTCAACCTGCCTGCCTTTAGGGAAGTTATCGCCCACTCCAAAACGCAGGCGCGCGTAATTATTATGGCCAAGGGTAGCCTCAATATGCTTTAAGCCATTATGCCCGGCGGCGCTGCCTTTAGGTTTTAAGCGCAGGGTGCCCAGGGGCAGCGCAATATCATCAACAATCACCAGCACATTTTCCAGCGGAATTTTCAAATCTTTCATCCAGTGATTAAGCGCTTTGCCGCTCAGGTTCATAAAAGTAGTAGGCTTGATAAGGCAAAGGATACGGCCTTTAAAGGATACCTCGGTATAATAAGCCAGGCGCATATTATAAAATTTGGTGCCCTCCTGCTTAGCCAGCTGATCCAAAACCATAAAGCCTATATTATGCCTGGTATCAGCATATTCGGGGCCTATATTCCCAAGTCCTACTATTAGATATTTCATTTAGGGAAGCAAAGATAAAAGTTTTTTGGATTAAGGATTTTGAGACCAGGAGCGCTTTTAAAATTGATAAGATTTTTTTCGCGCTAAGACGCAGAGACGCAAAGTGATTTGCTTATTTTTTTCTTTGCTTCTTGGCGACTTTGCGTGAAATAACTTTGAATTTTTTCAAAAGTTTCCTTGCGACGCAAAGTTTTTCAGATTCGAGGACGGCTTTGATTATTGCAAAGCTTTTCTATCGGCTATAACCTGATGAGCCCGCTTAGGCAGGTTTACATTGCCGCTATGGCTTTCAAAATTGATTTTATGATAGGTGATTAACCAGATAACATCGTATTTTGCCAGTTTGGTATGGTAATTTGCAGTAACGGTCCAAACCTGATCGTCAAGAAAATGATCGGTAACTGCACTGTAAAAAACATCTGCCGCCTTACCATTAAGCTGCACTCTAAATGCCGAAAGCCGGTGGTCGGTTTTATCAAAACCGGGCAAAAACGAAGCCCAGTTATCTACTACCTGGGCAGGGGGAAGCTCAATTGGCCCTAAACCACTCATCGATGAGTAATCAAGCATAACCACGGGGGCCAGTATGCTTTGTATCAGCTCCCAGTCCCGGTCATCCGCGCCTCTAAATAAATTAGTAACTGTATTGATTATTTTATTGCCTTCCATGGTATTTAGATGTAAAGCTATTGAATTTGTTTCAAACCAACATATAAATCGGCCTATAACCATAATTAACAGGCTATTCCATTTGCTTAGTATTTGCCAGTTGGCCGTTTATGGCCTGTAATTTTTCGATAGCGCCATTCATTTCGGCCTGTTGTTTTTTAAACTGCCTTCGGCCCAGATAAAAATAAGCAAAGGCCAGCCAGCCAAAAGAGCATAACAACGTAACGCTTGCCCATAAAATGCTCATCTTCTTCTCAAACTCCAGCATATATAAAAACAGCCCAAGACTCAAAAATACAAAGTATAACCTCATCACTTTGGTTTGAATAAACTGCTGTTTCTTTTGTATCGAAACCAATTCATTCAGATAAGTAAAAGTATCAGCTTCGGGATGGCCTTTAAACAGCTCCGTATGCAAGCCGCTGCTTACCGCCACAAATGCAACTATCGAACATACAATCAGTATAATACCCATTGTGGTTGTAAATATCCGTGTGCTCAAGTTGGCCCAAATTACTATTACAAAAATGGCGGTTGCCGTCAATACCAGGTTGGTCCATATCAGTTTATTCCTTGTTTTATTTTTTATGCTCATCGCTTTTTTTATTACCGCATTAATATCGGGTTTGTCGCCGGCGGGCTGTTGCTGCCAAAGCGCTTTTAAATCAATATTGCTGCTCATATTTTTTAAATTTTTGAGATAATTTTTCTTTAATCCTGTAAACCTTTACCCTGATGTTGGTTTCAGAGAGACCTGTAATAGCGGCTATTTCGGCTTGCTTTACATCTTCCAGTTCCAACGAAATAATGATGCGGTCAATCTCGGGCAGTTGGGCTATGCATTTATATAACAGTTGCACCTGGCCTTCGGTATCGGGTGGCGGTTTATCTTCTAATTCGGCCGGCATCTCGCCTATTGGCATCCGGTTTTGTTTTTCCAGCTGCCGCAGGCAATGGTTTGACGCGATGCGGAAAATCCACGTGCCTATGGCCGATTCGTTCCTGAACTGATCCAGCTTTTGCCATACGGTAATAAACGTATCCTGCGTAACATCGCGGGCACGGTCATGATCGTTCATGTAGCCCATGCATACACGGAAGATCTTACTGTAATATGTATCGTAAATTTCTTCGAACGACATGCCTTTGCTTTGTTTTCGGTTGTTTAGATACGGAATTTTTTAAAATGCTACATTTATTTTTCGACGGCAAATTTGCCGTATCTTGAACCGGCAATGCTTTTAAAATTTCATGATCGACTATGTTGTGCAATATCGGTATCTGTTTATTAGGTTTTTCGCGCAAAGATGCAGAGGCGCAAAGAAAAAATAGGCAAATCACTTTGCGTCTCTGCGTCTTTGCGTGAAATAAATTTTATCAATTTTAAATGCGATTGCTATATATCTTGAACCGGGAATTGAAATATATTATTTTTAACCTTCTGTCCTATCCAGCAAAACCCAATCGTCCTATAGCTTTAATCACCAAAATTTAAATCATCATGAACGAATTCTTATTGATCTTCAGACAAGTTGAAGAAACCGCAACTGAGTCGCGGTCGCCAGAACAAATGCAGGCAACCATGAAGTTATGGATGGACTGGCTGGGCGGTGTTGCCGCGCAAAACAAGCTGGTTAGCAATGGCAACCGCCTGTATAACGGCACAGGATCTGTAATAAGGCCCGATGGGATAGTTACCAACGGCCCTTATGTTGAAATTAAAGAATTAATAGGCGGCTACTCCATCATCAAGTGCGATACTTTGGAAGAGGCTACCGAAATTTCAAAAGGCTGCCCCATTTTGCTGGTTGGCGGTAACGTTGAGGTGCGCCAGATTGTACCCATGAATATGTAATTTTATGCTGCCACCTCCAGCACCAGGAGGTGGCATTATATCGCCATGAACAAAACCGAACTGCTGCCGCATTTATTCCGCACCGAGTACCGCAAAATAGTATCGGTACTGTACAAACACTTTGGTTTTGAGCATCCCGAAATTGCCGAAGATATTGCCAGCGAAACTTTTTTAAGCGCCGCCGAAACCTGGGGGCTTAAGGGCCTGCCCGATAACCCCGTAGCTTGGCTTTATGCAGTTGCCCGTAACAGGGCCAAAGATTATTTAAAGCGCAATAAAATCTTCGACCAAAAAGTTACCCCCATCCTGCAATCGGCACAGCCAGATTATGCTGAATTTGAAATAGACCTATCGGACAAGCACATTAATGACAGCCAGCTACAGCTGATGTTTGCCATTTGTCAGCCGGTATTGCCCGCCGAGGCACAGGTGAGCCTGGCGTTAAGAATTCTTTGCGGGTTTGGGATTGATGAAATTGCCGACGCTTTTTTATCCAACAAAGCCACCATCAATAAACGCCTGTTCAGGGCGAAGGAAAAATTACGGGAAGAAAAAGTGAAGATTGAATTCCCGGTAACCTCACAAATAAGCGAAAGGCTACAGGCTGTTTTAACCACCTTATATTTATTGTTTAACGAAGGTTATTACTCAACCAGCCAGGATACCATCTTGCGTAAAGACCTTTGTTTAGAGGCTATGCGCCTCACCTACCTGCTCATTGAAAATGAGTTAACTAACCTGCCCGAAACTTATGCTCTTATGGCGCTGATGTGTTTCCATTCGTCGCGTTTTGATGCCCGGACCGACGAGCATGGCGAAATGGTACGCTATGACGACCAGGATACCAGCCTTTGGGTTGATGAGCTGATACACAAAGGAAAACACTACCTGGAACTGGCATCCAAAGGTAACCAGGTAAACAAATACCACCTGGAAGCGGCCATTGCCTACTGGCATACCGTAAAGGAGGATACAATAGATAAATGGGAAAGCATACTGCAATTATACAACCGCCTGCTGCAAATTGCCTATTCGCCGGCGGCAGCGCTCAACCGTACCTATGCCTTGTATAAGGCCCGTGGTAAACAGGATGCCATTATTGAAGCCGAAAAATTAAAGCTGAACGATAACCACCTTTACCATGTGTTATTGGGCCATTTGTATAAAGATGCAGATAACACGCTGGCCAAAGCCCATTTGCAAACCGCGCTAAACCTGGCCAAAACAGCAGGCGAAAAAAAACGGATCAAAAAAGACTTAGCGCAATTGAGGTGACCTGATTTTCGTTAATTTTATAACTCTATTTAAAAAATACCCACATGGCTTACGACGAACAATTAACCAACCGCGCGCGCGAAGCATTAAGCGAACAGCCCAAAATTGACGAGATAAAAATGTTCCAGGGTTTGTGTTTTATGGTTGATGATAAAATGTGCGTTTGCGTACGTGACAACGGCTTGCTTTTTCGCATTGGCCAAAACCAGGCAGCTGTTGAATTGGAAAAAGGCGATTGCCGCCAGATGATAAACGGCGGCCGGGTAATGAAGGATTATGTTTGGGTTGATGGCGACGACGTTAGCAGCAGCAAAAAATTTAGCTATTGGATGGAATTGGCTTTGGAGTTTAATAAGGTAGCTAAGGCATCTATGAAACGGGCAAGTAGGTTAAAGGCGAAAGGTTAAAGGCAAAAGATAATTCATAACTTCCCGATGCCTGTGTCCTCACAGGCATCCTCCCGGTATGTGGTCGGTTTGCCCAGCCCGAACAAACTGTCATTGGAATAGCGGTTTGCGGGGACACAAACCGCGGGAAAAGAAAGATACTTCGTTCGTTCGGGTTCAACGTGGGCGGGCCTGTCACCCTGAGCCTGTCGAAGGGTCGCGCGCAGAGGCCTTTACCCGCTATCCTTCGACAGGCTCAGGATGACAGCCCTTTTTATAACGTCATTCCCCCTTCAAATTCTCCGAATTTTACAACTCCGCATCACCCTTTATTATTCTTCCGAACTATCCTGTATAACCGATGGCATTTCGTACCTGTTCAGCGATTTTTGTAATAAAATTTTCATCTGTTTAACCAAAATCCTGGGGCCCAATACTTTTATTTTTGGACCGAAGCCCAGCAGTTCGCGCTCCAGTTCAAAATTCATGATCACGCGGATGGTAAAAACTTTGCCGCCATTCTCTTCGCTTACTACTTTTTGGGTATGGTGCAGGGGCTTGGTAATTACGTAAGGCGCGTTGGCATCATCAATCCAAAACACCACCTGCGTATCGCGCTGGCCCGGCGATTTGGTTACACCGATAACATCATTATAATAAGTGCCAAAATCTATCGATTTATTTTCGCGGTACTCATCGGCATGCTCTTCTATAGTTTGAATCCTATCGAGCGCCAGGTTTAACATTTGCGCGTTTTTTTTATGCGGCATTCCCAATAAAAACCAGCGGTTGCGGTACTCCTTAAGCAAGTATCCGCTAAAGCAAAATGTACTGGCCTCGCGTGCTTTGAATGATTGGTAAGTAATGCACATGGTTTTTTTAGCTACGATGGCCTTACGGATAACCTCGATATACTCCAGCCCCTTCAGGTTATCGTTTTTTTCAAAATCAATAACCGGCGTGCTGTGCGTTTTTTGGGAATAGATTTTATCCTCCAGTTTGCTCACCATTTCGTTCAGGTCGGTAAAGTGATTAAAGCCTTTAAATTGTTTTAGCAGGCTTGATACCTCGCTTAGCACTTTTAAATCCTGCTGGTTAATGGGGCTGTTGGTAATGCTGTAATTTTTATCGGCGTAGGTATAGTATTTTTTATCAACCACAATAATTGGTGCCTCATAGCCCAGCTTATTGCTGCGCATCATCTCGATATCGGCCTGTACCGAGCGGCGGCTTACCCCTTTATCAATACCTTCAAATTCATATAAGGCATCTGAGCATGCATCAATTAAATCATCGAGCGTCCATTTTTTATAGCGGTTTTGCAGGCAATTGTCAATAGTGCGGTAACGGATAAGGACGTTGCGGTTTACAGGCATGTTTGTTGATTTCGGAATTGGGATGTTGGAATTGGGATTTATTTTGGATGAATTTATAATTTATTTTTTACTGCGCAAAAAGACTGCGCAGTATGACTTTTATTTTGTATCATCAAAAAGATAATAATGGTCATGGAAAAAGAAAAGATCAGCAATAACGAATTAAAGGCATTGGGTATTAATGACGTGGAGATATTGGTAAGGTTTAGCCGCGTGGCATCGGGCCTATTAAAAAACGATGTAATGAGTAAGCCCGAAATATTGGCCAACCTGGAAGCACTGATTGACGACCCCATGCCCTACGCTTTAAAACAAGGCGGTAAGTTTAAAAATCTGGCCGAAAGCGTTATCGCTTTGCGTAAAGAGGGCAAGTTTTTAAAGCAGCAACGTAACACATTTAAACTGAAAGAGGAAATTGCCGATTTCCCGGTTTGGGGACTGGAACATATAGAGGTGGGCGCACTGGCGCAAATGCGTACAGCCGTAAAACTGCCCATTGCAGTTGCCGGCGCTTTAATGCCCGATGCGCACCAGGGTTATGGCCTGCCTATTGGCGGCGTATTAGCCACCAGAGCCAACACCATCATCCCCTTTGCGGTGGGAGTGGATATTGCCTGCAGAATGTGCCTGAGTATTTTTGATTTACCCGCACAAATGGTAGATACCGAAACGGATAAATTAAAAAACATGCTGGGCGAACATACCTACTTTGGTATAGGGTGTACTACCAAATCATACTTCGATAGCTCGTTGTTTGACAGCAAAACATGGAACGAAACAAAAGTGATCCGTTCATTAAAAGATAAAGCTTATGCACAGTTGGGTACCAGCGGTACCGGAAACCATTTTGTGGAGTGGGGCGAGCTAAGCATTGCCGATGGTATTTTTGACGGAGTACCACCCGGTAACTACCTGGCCTTACTGTCGCACTCCGGTTCACGGGGCTTTGGGGGTAGCGTAGCCGGTCATTACTCCAAAATAGCCATGAGTAAAACCAGGCTGCCTGCCGAGGCCAAACACCTAGCCTGGCTGGATTTGGATAAGGACGAGGGACAGGAATACTGGATTGCCATGAACCTTGCCGGCGAATATGCCAGCGCCAACCACCACGAGATACATAACAAAATAGCCCGTGCGCTTAACCAACAACCTGTTATGATGATTGAAAACCACCATAATTTCGCTTGGAAAGAACAATTGGCCGATGGTACCGACGTAATGGTTCACCGTAAAGGTGCAACCCCGGCAGGTGAAGGTGTGTTGGGTATCATCCCCGGATCTATGAGCACGCCTGGTTTTGTGGTACGTGGTAAAGGCGATGCGGCAAGTATCAACTCGGCATCGCACGGCGCAGGCCGGTTAATGAGCCGGAGCGCGGCTTTTAAAACACTTGATAAAGCAGCCATAGCCGCCAACCTGATTGATAAACGCATCACCCTTATGGGCAGCGATATGGACGAAGCCCCAATGGCGTACAAGGATATCCACACCGTAATGGCCGCCCAAAGCGACCTGGTTGAAGTGCTGGCCAAATTTGAGCCGAGGATTGTAAGGATGGCAGATGCAAGGGAGAAACCGGAGGATTGAGGCGTATCCCGTACAATTATTAATAAATTAATTCCTAAACCTGCGTTGGTTCGTTTTACGAGCCAGCGCTAATTTTATTTATGATGACACCTATCCCATCAACTGCCGAAATATTGGCTTACAAAGTACTTAACAGAAGTGTTGGTGAAACCTGGATCAACTGGGCTGTTGATATGTTGATAGCAGGATTTGATACTGAACACTTGGTAGAACTGGCCGGCGCAAGCCTTCATGATAATCAATTTGAATTGCAGGCCTTAACCACCAAGGTTCTACTTGAATTAAATTTAGACTATACTGATAAAGATCAGGTAATAAAAAACTACGTGCATTACCTGATAGGATTGGCCGGAAACGGGGCTATTAGCCTAATAAAGGCATTACGCATTCTGCGCAAAATTTATATCGAACTCGACTATGAGAGCTATCTTGCAGAATTTAATGCGCTGTCCTTGGCTAAAGAAGACTTAACAGCCGGCGAAATGCAGTGGTATTGGATTGGTGCCGACAGCAACAATATCGATTCCATCATTCACGGTTACTTTGTTCAATGGCTGTTAGAAAATCCTGTTAAGTGAACACAGTTTATTTATCAACTTGGATTGACTTTTCTCCACCGGAAAGCCATATTATTTAATAATATTTTTTCTTCTCAACCCTATTGTAAATGAGCGATTTTGTGCTTAACTTCATACTACCAATTTCAAATAAACCAAAAATCAGGAGAAGTCGTCATGAAGAAAAAAGTTACTGTAGTTAATCAGCCAGAGAAGGCGGATGCTACAAAATCTGAATCAGTACCCTGCCAAAGTGTTAACCCCAAAACGTATCGCGATCATACACATTGCGACCACTCATATGGGCGGGTTAATAAGTTCCCGTTCGGCAGTAGCCACGGGCCGTTCTCATTTTAGGGAGAACTTTATAACGACCTCTTTGCACAGGCAGGCCATCCCTTGGTTTGTGTGTTTAAGGGTGCACACTTAGGTGCTTAAAAAGTATGCGCCCTTAAATTTTTAGTTTTAAGTTTTAAGTCAAAAAAAGAATTAGCTTAACTTTTGATTATACATTTAATACTATTAAACGGACCGCCTTTCGTCGAAACTCTCAAGTTCTAAATCAAAAAATAGACAATTGACTTTCGACTTAGAACTTAAGACTTAGCACTAATTTCCGCCAATCGGGTCGGGCTTAGCCGGATTGGCCGGATCGTAAACCGCCACCCCTACCCTCGAATCGGCGCAGCCGTAGTACAGGTACCATTTCTTTTTAAAGTAAACCATCCCCTCAATAAAAACCGTTCCGTTAACATACTGCCCGCTTTTTTCAAAGGGTTCCATCGGCCGCAAAAAAGGAAGGTCGAGCCGGGTGATATTCTTTACCGGGTCCTTACTATCAAACAAGGCCTGCCCCGCGCAGTACGAATTGGGGTTAAACCTGGTATCCCTGCCTTCGGCGGGTTTGTTTTTGCCGTTATAAAACAATATGATGCCCTTATCGGTCATCAACGCAGGCGGGCCGCATTCGGTAAGGTCGCTGTCAAAATAGCCGGGGCGTGGCGAGATCAGCTGTTTCAATTCCATGTTTTTATCTACCACCGGCGCCCAGTTAACCAAATTGGTTGATGTTGCGGCATACACATGCTGCTCGCCCCAGTACAGCCAGTATTTTCCGTTTATTTTAATGATCACCTGTTTGCCATTCACCACCTTGGTGAGTATCGATGCCGATTTACTGGCGATGTTAAAAAATTGGCCATGGTAAGCCGTTTCAAAAATAGGCCCGTGCTTTTTCCAGTGGATGAGGTCGGTTGAGGTAGCTACGCCCAGGCGGGGCAATTTACGGTTCCATTCGGTATAAAACACAACGTATGTGCCACCAGCGGTAACAGCCACTCGCGGGTCTTCACAACCACCGGGCCATTCATAGGGTTTGGCAGCGTCATTGGCAGGGTAAAGCACCGGGGCTCTTCGCCGGGTAAAATGCAAACCGTCGCTGCTTTCGGCATATCCCAGCCGCGATGTACGGAAACCAATGCCAATACCAAACTTATCTTCGGCCCGGTATAAAACTACCACCTTGCCATTTTTAACCGCAGCGCCGGGGTTAAAAGTATCGTTGGCCTCCCAGGCCACCGGCTTTTTACTCATCGGGTCAATAAACGTGAGGCTGGTATCGGGCGAGATAATGGGGTTCAATTTTGCAGGGCGCGAAAAACCGCCAAAAGCCCAGTCTGGCAGCACATTGGTTGTGGCTTGCCCAAAACATGCCTGGCTTAAAAGCAGCAATACAAAAGCCCTGGCTATTTTAAAAATTGGTTTCATAAACGGATTATATTGGTTTACAATACTACGGGGTATTGCGGGGAATAAAAAGTTTGAGGGCAGAATCTAAAATGTCGTTGCACTTGGGATACCGGTCATACCGAATTTATGACATGTTTTCTTTTCGAGGTACGCAGGCCTGTCACCCTGAGCCCGTCAAAGGGTTGCGCGGAGAGGCCTTTGCCCGCTATGCTTCGACGGGGCTCAGCATAACAGCGCTCTTTACAATGTCATTCCTCACTACCATAACATGTTCTGTTCTCGAGCATCAAATCTTCAACGCCCATTTTTCCAGCTTGTTCACCAGGTCATCCAGTTTAAATGGCTTGCTCATATAATCGTCCATGCCGGCGTCTATACAAATTTGCAAATCGGTTTGCAGGGCGTTGGCTGTCATCGCTATAATAAAAGGACGCTCGGGGAAACGTTTCTTTATTATTCGGGTGGCTTCCAGGCCATCCATTTTGGGCATTTGTACATCCATTAAAATAATATCGAATGTCTTTTTATTAACCAACTCCAGAGCTTCCAATCCATCTGCCGCCAAATCGGCAGCATATCCCAGTTTACTCAAAACCTTCATAATTAACCGCTGGTTCATCTGGTTGTCTTCGGCAACCAAAATATTCAATGGGTACCTTTCAGCAAAATTATCAGGCAGTTTATGTTTGGCAGCATCTGCTTGTAACGGTTCGTTGCCGGCTGGGTTTACGTGCCTTGCCAGTTCTTTTATGATATGCTTATATAAATTATTTTGCTTGGCAGGCTTGGTTAATATGGAACAAAAAAGACCAGGATTATCTTTATGGAAAATATAACTTATTGAGCTTAAGAGCATTATTGGCAAGCCCGGGTATTTAGCGCGTATTAAATTGGCCAGTTCAATTCCATCCATGAACGGCATTTGCATATCGGTAATAACCAATTTAAAATCGTGCTGTTGCGATAAAACATCAAGTGCCTGCTCGCCTGAATTGGCTACTACCGGGCTTAGCTGCCACTGCTCCAGCTGCCCTTTTAAAATCCGGCAATTGGTATCGTTATCGTCAACAATCAAAATTTCACTTTTTTCAAAACCATTCATACTATGGCTTATTTGTATAGGGTCTTGCAGCAAGCTTTTTTGTGTGCGAATAGAAAACCGGAAAGTACTTCCTTTACCAATTTCGCTTTCAACTTCAATTTTGCCGCCCATTAGCTTAACCAGTTGTTCGCTTATAACCAGGCCGAGGCCGGTACCGCCGTACTGACGGGTGGTTGACGAATCAACCTGCGAAAAGGCTTTAAATAACCTGTGCAGCTTATCGGCAGAAATACCAATACCCGTATCTTTTATCTCAAAACTTAATTCTATCTGGTTGTCATCTGAGGCGCTGAGTAAGTGTACTGCCACATAAATTTCGCCTATTTTAGTGAACTTGATAGCGTTACTTATTAAATTGATCAATATCTGGCGAAGCCTTAAACTATCGCCAATAATTTGCGCCGGTACATCATAATCAATCTGATAAACCAGGTCGAGCTTTAAGTGTGCGGCTTTTAAGGCAAAAACATCAAAAACCTCTTCAATACAGGTGCGCAGGCTAAAATCCTTTTCTTCCAGCTCCATATTGCCCGATTCTATTTTAGAAAAATCTAAAATGTCGTTAATAACCGCCAGCAGGTCTTCACCACAGGTTTGTATAGATTCGGTAAAGGTTCGTTGTTCGTCGTCTAAAGGCGTTTCGGCAAGTAAGGAGGCCATCCCGATAACCCCATTCATAGGTGTGCGGATCTCGTGGCTCATGGTAGCCAAAAATATACTTTTAGCCTTGTTAGCCTCCTCGGCTTCAAGGGCCGATTTTTTTTCAACTTCTATAGCGTGTGCCAACTGCTCGGTACGTTCTTTTACCTGGCGTTCAAGCTCGGCTTTTTGTTTGAATATAGAACGTGTACGGATAACATAAAATGCCGGTCCGCTTGTAATAAAAGTTAAAACCACAATTAATTTAAACCACCACGTAAGCCAAAAAGGCGGGGCAATATAAATAGTGATAGCCGTGCCTTTGTTGTTCCATTTTCCATCGTTATTTGATGCCTTAACCCTGAATGTATATGTACCCGGATCAAGGTTGGTGTAAGTGGCGGTTCGCTTATTGCCAACATAGTTCCAGTCTTTATCAAAATTTTCCAGCTTATAGGCGTATTGGTTTTTTTCGGGAATAGTATAATTCAGGGCTGCAAACTCAAACGTAAATACGGAGTGTTTATAGGAAAGCTTTATGGAACTTGTTTCGCTGATATCTTTTTTAAGCGGAGAGTTTTTATCGGCAGTGGTTACCTGTTTGTTAAAAATCTGTAGCCCGGTTATATAAACAGGAGGAATAAAGTCATTATCTTTTAAACTATCAGGATAAAAAGTACTGAATCCGTTTACGCCGCCAAAAAAAAACTCACCGTCTGCAGTTTGAAAGCTGGAGTGGCTTTTAAACTCATCTCCCTGCAACCCGTCAGAAATGCCATAGCTCCTGATAGTTTTAGTTTTGGGGTTGAACCGGGAAACCCCCTTGTTGGTACTTATCCAGAAGTTGCCCTTACTATCTTTTAAAAGAGAACGGATCACGTTATTGGGCAGCCCTTCCCTTTCGGTGTATATGGTAAAGTTTTGGTTGTAATTGTTAAAAAGGTTAAGTCCGCCGCTGGTGCCAATCCATATATCACCATCATCCGTGTCTGTTATGAACTCGATAGTGTTGTTTGATAGGCTGTGTTTATTCCCCTCATCGTGCCTGTAATGTGTAAACAGGCCGGTTTTTAAATTTAATACATCAAGGCCGTTATCGGTACCTATCCAGATATTGCCTTGTTTGTCCTGAAATACGGCGGTAACAATATCGCTGCCTATACTGTTATTATCCAGCGGGTTGCTCCTGTATCGTGTAAACAAACCGGTTTTTACGTTGTAGGAATTAATTCCCCCTTTCCAGGTACATAACCAAATATTACCGTCATGGTCTTTATACATGTTGTCAACATCTGAAAGGGAAAGGCTATGAGGATTATTTGCCTGGGGCATGTGATGCGTAAAGGTGCCTTTTTTTTTATCAAACAGGTCAAACCCGCCAATGTGGTAGCCAATAGCAATAAGATCACTATTTATTGGCACAATAACCATAGGGTAATTATTACTTATGGTATTACTGTTATTATCATCATGCAGGTAATGAACAAAGGTCTTTTTTTTCCGGTTAAATAAATTCAGCCCGCCGCCGTCGGTGCCAATCCATATGTTTTCGTCGCTATCGTCCCCGGATATGGCCAGCACATAGTTATTGCTCAAACTATTTGGATTGTTTGGGTTTTGGCTATATGAACTGAATTTATTGCCAAACGCCGGCAAAAAATCAACACCGCCCGAATATGTGCCTATCCAGGTATTTCCTATGTTATCCTTGTATAAGCAATAAACAGAATTACTGCTGAGGCTGTAAGGGTCATTTGCATCAAATTTGTAGCCAACAAACTTATTTGCCGGATAATCGAGCACACTTATGCCGCCATTTTCGGTACCTATCCACAGTTTTCCGTCGCTTTCCAGCATCGAAAGAATATCGTTGTGGCAAATGCTGTTGCTGTTATTAGGATCGTGTTTAAAATTTATAAATGAATTGGTGCCACTTTTGTACAATGCCAGCCCGCCGCCATGTGTACCTACCCAAATATTGCCTTTGCTATCTTTATATACCGCTTTTATCCAGCTGGCACCAATACTGGCATTGTTTGCTGCATCATGAAAGTAACCAATAAACTTACCGTTTTGAGGGTTAAAATGATACAGGCCATCGTCGGTTCCTATCCATAGCCAGCCATTATTATCTTCGGTAACCTGATATATAAAATCGTTAATTATGCTGTTAGTATTTTTATCTGCGTGTGTAATTTTTTTAAATAAACCATTGGCTGCATTAAACAGATATAAGCCATTACTGGTGCCCAGCCAGATTCTTTTTTTACTATCCAAAAAAACAGACCTGACAGCAAAGGTTAAATGATTGGAATAATGGATAAATATGTTTGTAGCACGGTCAAATCTGTCGAGCCCGCTTGCGGTTCCAATCCATAAATTATGGGAACCATCTTCCGTGATAGATAGTACATAATTATCAATAATGGTTGCCTTGTTATTCTGGTCGTGCTTATAATGGGTAAATTTATAACCATCGTACTTATTAAGGCCATCTTCGGTTCCAAACCACATAAAACCGCGGCTGTCTTTAATAATGGCTGATACGTGGCTTTGGGAAAGCCCTTCATTGGTACTAAGCTGTTTAAATTTAAGGTCGCGCGTTTGCGAATAAGATAATCCGGGACAAAACAGGTATAAACACGAAATAAAAAGAAATATTCGCCTCATTTTGTTGTGTTGATACTTTTATTGCAGATTAATTGTAATTAAGTCAGTAAACATTATACGTTTAAACAAATTAGCTATAAAAAAATGCGCTTGATTGCGGTGGGATTATTAATTCGGTTCAGGAATTTAAACGCAGCAATTCTGCTGCGTTTAAACCGGCACTTATATTGATTAACCCTTCTTTTAACATTTATAATTAATCTTAAATCACCCAAAAGATTATTTTAAGTCAGTTTTGGCTTCTACTCATACGTTTTACATGCCAAATAGTTTCATATAATGTTATATAAAACCTTTTAATTTAATTATTAGTTATTTAATTGGGGCAGTTTCCATACTTATTGCAGATATATTTTCAGCTAAAAAACATTGGAAAACAGCAAGTTTTAATACGGGCCAAACAGGCATATGCCCCGTTCAACTATTGTTGAGCGTATAGTTAAAATGTAGTTCTATTAACCTAAAATAGAAAGGCACCGCAATTCGCCGGGCAAGGCCAGCTTGTGCTACGATAAAAAATTCAGACTAAATAAATTGCAGTTTTTCTTCCTCCAGATCAAGGTACAGCAATACATATTGCTGTTCGGCCTGTAATTGGTGTTTACGGGCTAAATTCACTAAATCCGAAATCGAAAATTCCAATTTCGAAATCCCCCTACACCTTCTCCCCAAACGCCAGGTCGCCGGCATCGCCCAGGCCGGGTACAATGTAGGCTTTGCTGGTCATCTCCTCGTCAATAGCGCACACCCATAGTTTGGCTTTAGGCAGGTTGGCGCGTACATGCGCTATGCCTACAGTGCTGGCAATTACGGCAGCTATGTGCAGCTCTTTAATGTTGTATTGTGCCAGCAGCTCCTTACAAACAGATACCAGGCTTTGGCCGGTAGCCAGCATAGTATCGCACAGGATCAGGATTTTATCGTCCAGATTCGGGGTCGAGATATGATCTACCTGGATCAGGAATGAACCTCCTCTTTTAACCTTACGATAGGCGGTTATAAATGCCGATTCGGACTGATCAAAATAATGCATAAAGCCCTGGTGAAATGGCAGCCCGGCCCTCAGAATGGTACCTAACACGGGGCGGTTGGCAGGAGTGTTGATGTTGGCTATGCCTAAGGGGGTTTGTACTTCCTTAGGTTGGTATTGCAGAGTTTTGCTCAGCTCATAAGCCAAAATTTCGCCAAGCTTTTCCTGATTGCGCCTAAAGCGGGCCTTATCCTGCTGAATTTCCACATCGCGCAATTCGGCCAAAAATTGGTTGGCAATAGTGTTGGTTTTATTGAGGACGAAAATCATGTTTAAAATTAAGCTATTTTGAACGAAAACCGGATGATTTATTTTGCGGCAGGCCTTTTAACAGCATACTATAAAAGCAAAACCGGTTGTGGTTTTGCCCCTTTGGTGACATCAGCATTTGTCACATTTGGTGCGATAATAAACTCCGCCACAACATAAAATATTAATATCCCGTAAAAAGCTGTATGTTTAGTTTCAAAAAAAGTAACACTCAAAATTTACCTTAATCACTAACCAAAATTCAATTTTTAAGCGAATTGAACTAAAATTATGAAATTTTACTCTTTCAGATTAGTCATCACTTATTTAATACTTGGTTTTTTATCCTTTGCCTGCAATAGGGCACAAACTGTTAATAACGCAAGCAAAACAGTTTACATCAAAAATGAAAACGGCAAATACACCTTATACCGAAAAGGCGGGCCTTTTTTTGTGAAAGGAGCCGCAGGCTACACTAACCTTAAGCGATTAAAAGAAGCCGGAGGCAATACCATAAGGGTTTGGGATACCTTGCACCTGGCCAATATTTTAGATTCGGCACAGGCCAACAATTTGGCGGTAATAGTAGGTTTGCCCATGCCGCCCAGCCTTAGTATGGATAACTTTTACAATACTCCGCAAGCCGCTGTTTTTACAAAAAAAGTTACCGCATTAATTAATAAATATAAAAACCATCCGGCCCTTTTGTGCTGGTGCCTGGGTAACGAACTAACCTTCCCCATCAGGCCCCGGTTTAATGGGTTCTATAATGTTTTTAATAACCTGGTTGATGTTATCCACCGCGACGATCCGCAGCACCCGGTAACTACAACGGTTATGACTTTCCAAAAAGGAAACATTTTTAACATAAGGTATCGTACAAATATTGATTTTATCTCTTTTAATATTTTTGGTTCGATAAAAACTTTAAAACAGGACCTGCAAGATTTTAAATGGCTTTGGAGCGGGCCGTTCCTGATAACCGAATGGTCTGTTGAGGGGCCCTGGATAACTGCCAGGCAAAATATATGGGGCTCATATGTAGAGGACAGCAGTACAAAAAAAGCCGAGCAATATTTAGCTATCTACAGCAGCTACATGCCGGTAGATAACCCCCGGTTTTTAGGGTCGATGGTTTTTTATTGGGGACAAAAACAAGAGCTTACGCCAACCTGGTTTAGCCTTTTTGACGAGCATGGAGGCCAAACCGAAACAGTGAACGCCATGCAATACATATGGACAGGCAAAAAAGCTCCTGTGAAAGCGCCCGACATTAAGTACATGCTGGTGAACAATAAAGGCGGGCGCGATAATATTTTGTTTAGCCCAAAAACTACAACCTTTGCCGTAGCCTATATGAATGAACCACCTACAACCAAACTCACCTATAAATGGAAGCTATTTGCCGAGGATTGGTTTAAGCCCAATGGTATTTTCGGCGAAAAGCCACTAAAAGATATAAAAGATGCATTTACCGAAAATAACGGGCCGGTAGCTAAATTTAAGGTACCAGAGAGCGAAGGCCCGTACCGTTTATATGTTTATGTTTATAACAATACCGGTTACTTCGCAACTGCCAACGTTCCGTTTTACGTGCTGAATAATCCATGAAGAGTAATAACATAAAACCACCTTCAAAAAAGCAATTGCTTAATTTAAGGCTGATGATTGTAATAGGGCTGGTTTGCATGTTTTTTTTTATGCATAGCTTGCTCCGTACATCGGTTGTTGGTTATAAACCACTTTACTGGATGCTGATTGTAACATTTGTTTATACTTTTTTTAAAGTAATTTACGAGTGGTACCACTATTGGTCAATCAGAGTGCCGGCTACACCACCTGTAACCAGGCCATATACCGTAGATATTTTTACAACATTTTGCGCGGGCGAGCCCTACGAAATGATTTTAGAAACGCTCGCCGCCATTCAAAATATAACTTATCCCCATCAAGCTTATTTATGTGATGAAGCCAACGACCCGTATCTGAAGTCGGTTTGTGAGCAACTGGGGGTACACCATATTACCCGCGTTAAAAAAACGAATGCCAAGGCGGGCAACATCAACAATGCTTTGGCGCAATCATCAGGCGAGTTGTGCGTGGTGCTTGATCCCGATCATGTACCTTTCCCCGAATTTCTTGATCCTATTGTATCCCATTTCAATAATCCCGAAATAGGGTATGTGCAGGTAGTGCAGGCCTATTATAACCAACGTATTGGCTGGATATCCAAGGGCGCAGCGCAGCAAACCTACCATTTTTATGGCCCCATGATGATGTGTATGAACAGTTACGGCACGGTGCAGGCCATTGGGGCAAACTGCACCTTCAGGCGTACCGCGCTTGAATCAATTGGCGGGCATGCTGCCGGGCTGGCCGAGGATATGCATACCGCAATGCAGTTGCACGCCAAACAATGGAAATCTGTTTACGTGCCACAGGTGTTGGCCCGCGGCCTGGTGCCGGCTACATTATCAGCTTATTATAAGCAGCAAATAAAATGGTCGCGCGGGGTGTTCGAGCTTTTGGTTACCTCCTACATCAAACTATTTACAAAATTTACCTGGCGGCAAAAAATCCATTACGGGTTGTTGCCTCTTTTTTATTTATCGGGCTTTATTTTTTTAATCAATTTTTTAATCCCGGTATTGTCGCTGTTCATGAATGTGTATCCGTTAAAAATAGATTTTTCGGACTTTTTGGTTATCAGCGTCCCGTTTATTACCTCGGTTGTTTTAATACGGCATTTTGTACAGGAATGGGTAATGGAAGATAACGAACGCGGGTTCCATTTAGTTGGCGGACTACTGCTTATTGGCACCTGGTGGATTTTTATATTAGGCTTTGTTTATACCATTATCCGTAAAAATGTTCCGTACATCCCCACCCCTAAGGATGTTAAGGATGAGAAAAATTTAAAAAACAACCTACCTAATATCATGGTGCTGGTAATTTCGCTGTCGGCCATTGCCTATGGCCTTTATACCGACTGGAGCCCGTTTACCTTTTTCATGTCGGCAATTGCATTGCTAAATTGCATGTTTATGGTATTTATGCTTATGGCCAGTTCTGAGCTAAAGCTGCAGATGTATTTGGGTAATCATAGCACCATGTTCAATATAGCAACTAATTTAAAGAGTGGTAAAAGGCACTTTTGGTTGCTCAGGCGAAAGGTTTATACCGGGGTAAGAAAAGTAAGCCTGATACTCACGGTAGTTGTTATCTGCATCAGCGTTTACGTATCCAGAGATGGCGCCGACGATGCAACGGACTTTGGCAGCGCAAGCAACAGCAGAGAATTGCACAACGGCCAAAATTCTATTATCAGGGTTAACACTACAGATACCGCAGGTTTATGGCAAATTGTTAATCAAAAGCAATTATACACGCCGGTTACCAGGCCGGGCTTACTACCTGCGGATAGCGTTAAAACCGAAAAAGACAGCCTTGCCAAAGTTAGGAACATCCTGTTAAACCCGCATGTGTTTACAGCTGTTAAGGGTGTTATTTACCCCAAAGGGCACTATTGGTATAAAAACATATCGCCGCTCACAAAAAAAATAATTATCGGCGATTTTAAAGAAATGCGCACGGCCGGTGTAAATACCATAAAGATATACGGGCCTAATATTTACGATCATTCAACTTTTGATGCCGCCGCGCAGCAGGGGCTTAAAATTCATTACAGCTTTTGGATACCCGATGCCCAAAACTTTATTGACGAGGCCGATAACTTAACCGATGTTGCTAAACTTATTTTGAAAACTGTAGATAATAACAAAGCCAATACCGGCATTACCGCCTGGAATTTGGGCAATAGCAGCTATCAGCAATTAAGTCGTTTTTATCGTGCACCTCAATTATCATATGCCCAATACCGCTACATCAGGTGGCTAAAACAATTGGTTAACGATATAAAGCTTGCAGACCCTGCCAGGCCGGTAACTTTTGATATATTGTCGGTACCGGCCTTGGCAACAACTATAAATTTGCTACATGCGCAAATACCGGCAATAGATGCCTTTGGCCTTATTATTGACGATAAACGATCATTAAAATACGTTACCGCCAATATTGGCGCCCCATACTTTATCAGCAATGCAAATCCAAAAAGTTTAAAAGATGCTGTATGGCCGCGCGGGGGCATTTTTTATGCCAGCTGGCAAGATCAGCAAAGCGGGCCAATTACCACTTTTGATGGTTTAAAAGATGTATGGGGCCGAAACAAACCCTACCTTCATCAAATAAGCCTGGCGTGGCGTGGCACAATACCCGATAATAATTTGCCGCCGGTAAGGATATTAAAACCTGCTTTAACAACCAATGCCGGGGCGTTATTACCGTACAGCGCATTGGTATATGCTTATGATAAATGGAATGTTGCCGCCTATTTAAAAACCAACCTGCATTTTGAATGGTACCTGGTTAAAATTGATGCCCTGGGTACCGCTATCCATATGAGCAAAATTGGCGATGGGCCTGCCATATATGTTAACATACCGCCAAACAGCAGCAGCTACCGCTTATACATGGTGGCTGTAAATGGCAATAATGCCAATAATGATTATGTTACGCTAAATACGCCACTTAAAAATTAGCCAGTTTGAAAAATACCCGTTCAAAACGTTATTTATTTATTGGTTTGGGCATTGCATTGCTGTTTGTGGCGCTTTGGCTGCTTAAGCCGCTGTACCGTTCTTATTATCTTAATATTTATTACCCGGCAAATGAACGATTGATTGGCATTTTTAACGCCAGCAACACAGAAGTCGATTTGCCACCGGGCAATATAGTGTCATACAAAGCTATCTGGAGGAATACTGCACCATGGTATGACAAGGGCGACATCGAAACCGGGCTTGCAAAGCACGATGTGATGTTAACTGTAGAAACCTGGCTATCTGGTGTAAACTACAATACCAATGTTTTAGCAGAACTTAAAAAAGGAAAATTTGATAGCCAGATACTCGAATTATCCTCCATAATTTCAAAAGCCCCCCACCGGGCATACATCCGCTGGAACCCCGATATGGAAGTGCCCACAAATTTTTACCCATGGCAGTACCAATCGCCCCAGGCCTACATCAATTCGTTTAATTATTTTGCAAAAAAGCTAAAGCAATATGCACCCAACGCTAAGATAGTATGGAGCCCATCGGGTTACCCCGGTGATACTGAGTACTGGCCCGGAAATAAATATGTTGATTATGTAAGCATAACCTTTGGCAGCGCTTCAGAAAACAGCGTTAATTTTTATCCTCCGGCCAAAACACCTCAAGGTTTGCTAAGGCAAAAGCTGCATCGCTTAAGGTTTATTAATAAGCCCGTATTAATTGTAGATGCCGGGAATATTTCACAGAGGGCCTTCCAGGCATCATGGCTGGCCGGGCAAAAAAAATACATTAACAAATACCGCCAAACAGTATACTCAGATAGCAATTACGCAGATAGCTGCAAAGCTAAACCCATCAGAAAAGTACTGCAGATTGGTGTATTTGACCCGAATAAACAATTGCTTAATCAAAAAGCTATTGGTGTTGAACATTTATTTACCGATTTTGGCGAGGTAGAACGTGGCGATTTTGAAAAAAAGTTTTTGGAAGTTACCAGCCGGCATCATGACGTTATTGTTACTATGGAGCCCTGGAAAGATGCTGCCCACAAGGCCGATACCCTTACTCTGGAAAGGATATTGAATGGCACTTTTGACCAGCAGATTAAAAAATTATTCGGCATCATTTCGGCCACAGGCCAAACAGTTTATTTGCGGTGGATGCACGAAATGGAGATACCCATTCACCGTTATGCATGGCAAAGCCAGGACCCGGTTACCTACATTGCCGCTTACCGATATTTTATGCAGTTTAATGGCGGGCCAGGCAAAAATATAAAAAAGGTTTGGGGACCCGCAGGCGACCGAGGCTCGGTTGATTTTTGGCCCGGCAGCGATGTAGTTGATTATATAAGCATTGCCATTTATGGCCTGCCTGATAAAAACATAACCGACCCGGATAAGCAGGAAGCATTCAGCAATATATTTAACCGGAAGTATTTCAGAATGAGATTTTTGGATAAGCCTTTATTTATAACCGAGTTTGGCGTTAAAGGGCCGGAACGTTTTCAGGACCAGTGGCTTGCCGATGCCGCCAAAACAATAAATGCAAATCCTCATGTTTTTGGCGTATGCTACTTTAATTTATATGACAATCCTAAAGCCTGGGGTAGCATTAAAGCCCCCGACTGGAGCATAACACCCAGCTCTATGGCCAAATTCTGTAGTCTGTTGAAAAAGTAAAGCCGGTGCTTTAGCCTGTTTCCGGATATTTGCTTTTTAAATCTTGATACTTATATAGGTTTTAATGGTTTGGCAGCAGATGCCATATGCTGTCATATATTTAAGTGAATGATAAATTCTGTCCCCTCGCCAACAGTACTCCGGATATTTATTTTTCCGCCAAGCGTCTCTACCTGTGTTTTAACCATGAACAAACCCATCCCTTTACCTTCTATATTTCGGTGAAATCTTTTGTATAAACCAAAAACCTGGCCTCCTTGTCTTTCAAGGTCAATGCCCATTCCGTTGTCGGTAAAGGTCAATTCAATCTTATTATCCGCTACTTTGCTTTCTACCCGGATGATGCAATGACTATGCTGCCTACGGTATTTTACACTATTGGTAATGAGGTTAAAGAAAATACTGTACAGGTAAGGTTTTAAACTAAAAATTTCATTGACTGTCTCAAAATCATATTGTATTTCAACATCGGCTTCAACAATCAAGTTGGCAATACTGGCTTTAATGTCCTTAACCATACCGGTAAAATTGACAAGCTCTTTAAAACCGGCTATACCGCCCTTAACCTGCAAAATATGATTAAGATCTGTTACCACTTCATCCAGTTTCCTGACCGATATATTGATCCCTTTGTTTAATATCCCTTTGTCTTCTTCGGTTAAATCCAAATCTTCCAGGGCGCTCGATGCGCCAATAATATTGGCAACCGGCGATCGTAAGTTATGGGATATAATGTAGGCAAATTGTTCCAGTTCGGTATTTCTGCCAATTAAATCATTTACCAATTTGTTGCGTTCTATTTCCGCCAGTTTTCGTTCGGTAATGTCCTGCAGAATGCCATATATGCGAACTGGAATGCACTCGGCATTAAATTCAAAACGCCACTTATTAAACACATATTTAACCCGGCCGTCATTAAACAATAACCGGTAGTCAATCATGTTATTTTCGGTCTTTTCAAACATCTCCTTGCAGCTTGCTAAATCCTCGGGATGGATAAAAGACAAAAACAAATCAGTTGAAGGGGCTCGTTTGTCGTCTATCTCCAATATATTATAAAGCTCATCTGACCAAATTGTTATGTTGGTTTGCAAATCAATTTCCCAGTTGCCAATGTGGGCCATAGATTGCGCCTCTTTGAGCATCGAATCGGTTTTTTTTAGTTTTTCCTCAGATATTTTGCTTTTCGTGATATCCTGAATCAAGGTCATGAAGGTTACCTCATCTCCATTTTTCATTGCAGAAACAAACCACACGCACGATAATATCCGGCCCTCCTTTGTGCAATTCCGAATGTAAATAACATTCCTTTCAGATTTCCCTAAAATCAATTGCTTTAGCTCATTGTTTAACCAATTCCAATCTTCATCACAAACAAGTTGGTAAATGCTTAATTCGCCGGGTGTATAATCTTTTAAATTCCAGCCAAAAAGTTCCTCAGCCTTTTTAGATATCGATTTTAAGCGCATCCTATTATCAAACTCAACAAATCCGAGTGGTGTATTTTCGATATGAAATACCAGTTTATCGTAGATAATGCGCCGTTGCTCCTGCAACTGCATATTTTCAAGAGAGTTAGCAATTGCGCTCGGAAGCCGGTGAAGGCGATCTTTCAGGATATAATCGCAAGCACCCTCTTTCATTACTTTTGCAGCAAATTCGTCAGACATTGTTGCAGTTACCAAAATAAAGGGTACGTTAATCCCTTGTTGCTTTACAAGGCGAATAGCCTCATGCGAATCAAATGCTGCCATAGAGTGGTCGGATAGTATAACGTCGGGTGTAAAGGTTTGCAGCGCATTAATAAACCTCACCTTATCGGGTACCACCAATATGTCGGCATCGAGGTTTCCTCTCTTTAATTCCCTGGCAACCAGTTCGGCATCAGTTTTAGCATCTTCAAGGTGAAGTATTTTTATTTTTTTGGGCATTATAGCTATTTTTTTCATTCGTGTTTTTGGTTAAGTATCAGCCAATAGGTTCCAATTTCGTTAACAATTTTTCTAAAACTTTCAAAATCAACCGGCTTTACAATGTAACTGTTGGCGCCAAGTAAATAAGCCTTTTCTACATCCGGGTGTTCTTTTGATGAGGTGAGCACAACTACCGGTATCTTTTTGGTCAGCTTGTCTGCTTTTATTTTTTCCAATACTTCCAGCCCGCTCATTTTTGGCATTTTAAGGTCAAGCAGGATCAGTTTGGGTTTATTATTAATATTTCTGCCCTCATAAAGCCCTGTTCCAAAAAGAAAATCTAATGCTTCCACGCCGTCTTTGAGATGAATGATATGATTAGCCACATTATTTTTCCTTAATGCCCTGATGGCCAGTTCCGCATCATTTATATTGTCTTCTATAAGTAGTATTTCCAATTCTGAATTATTCATGATCTTTTTTTTAAATTTATATCGGAAGACTAAAATAAAATGTGGCGCCTTTTCCGGTTTGCCCCTCGGCCCACACTTTGCCCCCATGCTTGGTTATAATGCGGTGCACAATGGCAAGGCCTACCCCTGTACCTTCAAACTCTTCGGCCGAGTGCAACCGCTGAAAAACGCCGAACAATTTATGAACGTATTGCATATCGAATCCGGCACCATTGTCGGCAACAGAAAAAACTATCATTCCTTTAATTGCCTGGGAGGTTATATTGATAACCGGCCCACTGCAATTCAGTGAATACTTTAGCGCGTTGGATAGTAAATTCATCCACACCTGGGTCATCAGCATCAAATCGGCCATTACTGTGTGCAATCCCGTAAATATTATTTTTGCTGGCGAATTTGATGTCCGTTGCAATTCATTCCATACATTTTCTACAAGGGCCGTCATATCAATCATCGATTTATTTAATTCCTTTCTTCCTAACCTCGAAAAAGCAAGCAAATCATCAATCAGCACACCCATTTTTTTAGCATTATCCTGCACAACAGCAAGCAGGCGGTTGCCCTCGGCATCAAACAAGCCGGCGTAATCTTCCTCTAATATTTTAGCGTAACCGTTAACCGCCCTGAGCGGCGCACGCAAATCATGAGAAATAGAATAAGAAAAAGCTTCCATTTCTTCGGTCCGTTGTTTTACGCGTTCTTCCAGTTCCTCATTCAGCTTGCTGTTTTCTTCCTCTGCTATTTTGCGCCCGGTAATATCCGCCCGGATGGCAATGTATTGGTAGGGTTTGCCCTGCTCATCTAAAAAAGGAATAATGGTTGTATCAACCCAATAATGGCTGTTGTCTTTCGCACGGTTTTTTAACTCGCCTTTCCATATTTTTCCTTTGGCAATGGTAGTCCATAGGTTCCGGATAAATTCAGGAGAGTGAAATCCGGAGTTAATGATGCGATGGTCTTGCCCTATCAATTCATCACGCCCGTATTTTGATATTTTACAAAAATTATCGTTAACGTACTTTATGATGCCTTTCTGGTCGGTTATCGCCACAATAGAAGATTCGTCGAGGGCGTATTTATAATCAGATACCTCTTTCAGGCTTTTTACCAGGCGTTCTTCTGTTTCCTTCCGGTCGGTTATATCGGCGCGACTGGCCACATATTGGTAAGGCTTTCCCTCATTATTTAAAAACGGAACTATAGTAGTGTCCACCCAATAATAAGTACCGTCTTTTGCCTTGTTTTTTATTTCTCCCCGCCATATTTTGCCGCCGGCAATGGTAGTCCAAATAGACCGGATAAACTCTTTGCTGTGAAAACCCGAGTTGATGATGCGGTGATCTTGCCCTATAAGTTCATCCCGGCTATATTTGGATATCCTGCAAAAATTATCATTCGCATAATTAATAATACCTTTTTGGTCGGTAATAGCCACAATACACGATTCTACCAGGGTATATCTAAAATCCGAGGCTTCTTTAATGCTCTTTTTTAAAGCATCGGCCGTGGTTTCCTTTAAGCGGGCTGGGTTTATCATTTTATGAATAATATTTACCAATTTTAAATAGTAACAAGATAATAATAGCAATCCCGATAGAAATGAATTAATTGATTACCGGCAGGCAGACGTCAACAGTTGAATATAATTTAGTATCATTCTGTTTATCAATTAGTTACAACCAATTCAAGCGTACAATAAACTACAATATATTTACAAAAACGCACAATCACTTTGTTCCGTTTATAGTACTTGCGTCAGGTCAAAAAAATAAACATGTAGTCGAAAAAAACATCATTTTCCGGAGGTAGTTTGATAAGGCCAAGTAAATTAACAGTTTATATATTAGCATTCCTAATTTTTAGGAATATATATTTATTTAACTTTAACAATATTAATTTATAGAATAATTTGTGAATAATATAAACCTGTTGTTTTTTAAATAGCAAATTTACAGTTAATTAAATAACCATTTGTCAGCTTTTAGTCGGCGGCTGCCAAAGCATTACAAATATTATCAACGCAGTTAAATATATTATCTTTTTTAAACACACAAGTACTTTCCCCGCCGGTTTGCAACCATCAAGAGCACCCGTTTGAAGTTTAATATTTTCAGTCGTAAAATACCCATCAATAGTCTTAAATATCTCTGCTAACTTACCGGGCTTAAGCTACAGTTGTTATAACCAAACAGCTATAAAATGAAAGCAATTAATATCACCACCGTATTTTACGGGCATACAGAAGCCGCCTTCAATTTTTACAAATCGGTATTTGGCGGCGAGTTCATAATTTACAGCGCATTAAGGATAGGCGCCCCGCCAATGCCTGAAGAAGAGACGGGGAAAATTTTGCATATGGCTTTCCTGTTGGCGGTAATTCGCGGTTGGCAGTGTTGCTTGTTGTGTTTTCCATTTCGTTCATTTTTTAATTGTATTACATAGTTTTCAAGATTATCTAATTTACTTTCCCAATGCTGCCGGTACTGGTCTGCCCATGAAGATACCTCGCCGGGCCTATCGGGCCATGCTTCGCAAAAACCTGTCGCGTACATGCTGCTTAACGTTAATAAGGCCGCAATCGGCCAGAATCTGGATATGCAACGATATAGCCTGGCGTGTAACATCAAAGTTGCGGCTATAGTGTTCACATTATGCGGCTGCGTAGCAATCATATTAATTATGGCTCTGCGGGTGGGGTCGGCAATGGGCTGGTAAACGTTTCGTTGGTTTTCATTTTTTGCAAGTACTTACTTACAAGTATAAGAGCAGGCATTTACTTGCCCAATATTTTTGAATTTAGATTAAAAATGCACGATATGGAGATTTAAGACATTACCGGAAACCCGCGGGCAGCGGCGCGAAAACACAATGCCATTGCGAGTGCAGCACAGCAATCATAAACTGCACATAACCACACAAATCATTTTTGAATTTTGAATTAACAGAGCGTTCCCCCCGCCGGTAGAAGCGGCGGTCAGGCTTTCCGTTACAAGTCCTCGCTTTGCCTTTGCCGCCCCAGCCCAGCCCGCGCTGTGGGCTTTTCACTGCAATCCTTAACGCGAACTGCAGGTATACAAAAACACCCGGATGGGTTAACATCCGGGTGTTGCAATAGCCTATGTGTAATTCAAGTCACAAATCAGCCGCTCACATTCTCCTGCATAACTGTAGTTACAAACTACAAGCATAGCCGTTCGAAGTCGGAGACATTCGAACAGCGGGAGACTACGAACAGCGGGGTATTTTATTTATTATCGTAAATATTACTCGGATTTTCCTTTTTTTCTTTCTCAAATGCCTCTTTTTTTAATACTTTGTTTTTCATTTCGTCCCAGATGGGGCAAGACCAGAAACCAACATCGCCTAAATTATATTTGTATTTGTATTCACCATTAACATCTCTAATTTTAGAATATATGCTAAAATAGGTCGATCTCATCATTTCCGTTAACTCAGTTTTATTAATTGAATTACTGAACGACGGCCCCCCTGAAAAAAGCAAAATTGAATTATGTTTCCTAAGTCCCAAATAGCAATTGCCATTATAGTAAAAATCAGATCTTTTATCTGGAAGGAGTTGTCTAAAGGTAGGATTTTTCGTAACAACAAAAACTGCCATCTTTTGAAAGTTTGGACTATAAATGATGCTATCGATAATCACTTGTGTTGAATCAAAAAATTCCTTGCTGTAAAAAAAGCCTTTATGATTTTTAAGATCCTCTTTCAGTAAGATAATGAGGTTTATACTGTCTTTTTTATACTTTGCCCTATCTATAGGATTGTGATTCATTACTTGATTAACATTGATTTTAGCACCTCTATTGCAAGAAAAAAGTATAAGCATCCCTATACAAATTACTTTATTTAAACTTTTCATTGTAGTACCCATTGTTTACCGTCCCATTTATAAGATCCTTCTTGCAAAGAACTAATGTCGTTAAAGAAAGTAAAGATTGAATGATCTGTACTTGTACCTGTATTAGTTTTTACATTATCCGTACCAAGTCCTTTTTCATCCTCATTAGCTAACCAACCCATACCGAAGATATTAGCATTATTTTTGTGCTTAAATTGTAATGTTTTAATATTGGGATCAGCAGTTATATCACCTGCCTGGAATGGATCAAAATCAGCAACTAATGAAATCAGAATTTGTTTCTGTTTTTCAATTGGCAGCGTTTTAATGTACTCTTTTAATGCCCGAACAAATCCTTTTCCATAAGCTCCCCCCATGCTATGTGTCACAATTTTAATTGATTCAACTATATTATTATTAGGATCACGTGCGAGGTTAGCAATAATAGAAGCCGCATCCTTTTTCCCGGATTCGTATCCATTTTGCTCTCTACCTTCCCCCTTTGAAGATGATCTCATACCATCAAATAATGGATGATAACCTCCGTCTGATCCATCATAATATCTTGAATTTCCATCATGCAACTGGTTCATAACTGCGGTAATTCAAGTCACAAATCAGCCGCCCACATTCTCTTGTATAACTGTAGTTACAAACTACAAGCATAGGCGTTCGAAGTCGGAGACATTCGAACAGCGGAACTCTACGGACAGCTGGGGTAACCGTAGAAGATAAAACGACCGTTGAGCAGATAAAGCTGATCCAGGAACTTGACCCGGATGACAAGTCTATGATCTTTAAGATGATAGATACCATGCTCACAAAGAAGAAGTTTAAAGACTTCTTTCAGAAGAATGTAGCCGCACTGTAAAACAGCAAAGCCCGGCATTGCTACCGGGATTTGCTGTTATTTTTATTTAGTAAGTAGCTCGTAAAAAACACTTAGTAACCACCATAATCCCAGTATAAAAAAAACGCCACCTATTAAACGCTTCTTATAAAAGAAAAAAAGAAGTAATCCAAAAACAATTAGTAACGGCCCACTAAGGTAAATTTGTATATAGGCTTGTTGGGGAAATACATAATTGATTCCTAAATAATAAGATAGTATCGGAATGATCATTATTGCACCAATAATGTAAAATACCCCTATGATTACAGTTGATCGACTTGGTTTCATCTCAATTATTTAATTGCTTTAAAGCAGCATTAACCACATTATTAAGCATTTTTTCGTCTATTTTACCATGCTCGTTGGTGATACTCGTTACATCTATGTTGACGACATTAGTTTTATCGTTGCCCTTTTCTTTTTTATTTTTATCACCATGCGAGCCAACTTTTGAAGCCTTTGTTTGGAAATAGTTAATGTTGGTTTTAACATTTGAAGAAATTGTTCGATCAACCTCGTCATTTTGTGGACCTGCGGCTGCATCAACTGTAATCAATAAACTGACATCAATTTTAGCCTCTTTTAATCGCTTAGCCAGATGATTAGCAAGAACACCACCGTAGCTATATCCCTCTATTATTACTTGCCCTCCGGTGACGTCTAATTGCCCATCTTTATTATAATGTGATAGAACTGCATCATATGCAGATTGAGTTGCGACATCTAAGCTTTTACTATCATCTGGGGAAGTGCCCCAATACCGTGACATAAATGATAAACCAAAGCCTCCATTTGAATTTAAATATCTTTCATTAAGTTGTTTGACTATTGCGGGGGCCCCTCCTTGATCACCATTCCCTTTAAAATCAGCTCCTCCGAAAACAATCACTACATCACCCGGATCTCGGGACATTCGAACAGTGGAACTCTACGGACAACTGGGGCCAGGCTCTGTGTATTTTACAACATTACTTTTATCTAATCCAACTGTAGTTGCAAACTACAAGCATAGCCGTTCGAAGTCAGAGACATTCGAACAGCGGAACTCTACGGACAGCGGGGCATCCAATTTTATTGACATTATTAATTACATCTGTTTTAGCTTATTATATTGTGGCGAATTTTCTATAAGTGCCTTGATGGCTACAGTGTTTAAAGGAACAACATGATACTCTTCATCTAATAGTGCCAAAGAGTTCAAAACACAAAAGTCAATAAGTGTGCTAATAAATTCTGAGTACTCCTCCCTGTAATCGATTCTTACTATTACTTCCGCGACTTCTGAGCCTTCCACTATTAGCTTAATGCACGTGGACTCCTCGTCGCCATATACCATCAAATTTTTACTCCATGAGCTAACTAGACTGAGCGTCTGAGTAAGTGGTTCAAACCAAATCGTTTTACAGTTTCTATCTTTCCAAAAGTCAGACGAGTTGTATTGATCCATATCAACGAATGTTGAACTTTCCATCCCCGAAACGCATTCCATCGGGACAACTTCAAATGTATACTGCCAAATAGCCATTAATATCTCGTATAAATTAAATCAAGTGTTGTTTTGTACCCGCCATATGGAAGCAGAACCGATTGCGCAGGAACTGTTTTGTGGCCAAGTTCCTTAGCCGCTCGTAATCGATGGTGTCCATCAACTACACTTTTAACTCCATTGTGCTCCACGTACTTTATCGGCTCTATAATTCCATCTTCCTTAATGGCCGCTTTTAAGTTGGCAAATTGTTTCTTCGATTGGGTTAATCCGTGGGTAGCCTGTAATTCGAAAGGGCTTAAATCCTTAACTGCGGCTGCTGCGTCCTTTACCACCGTGGCCGTTGTGCTCGCGGCACCGGGAGCTTTAGAAAGCAAACTACCAGCAGGGCCGCCAGCTGGATACGCAGCGGCTAAGTCCAACGCTGCCCCTCCCGTGGCTAGCAGCGCATCTCCCGGACTAAGTATTGGGGTACTTACAAACTTACCTTTTCCGCTCGAATAGTCTACAGAATATCTGCTGGGTATCTGTCCTGGCCTTACACCCGCATCCACAATGCTTGCAAGCGTCAATACCGCAGACTCCACACCATCTATGAGCTTCTGTCCCACGTTTTCTGATATAGTTGCACCATTCCGCGTAATATCGAGTTCGCTTGGCACACCACACGGATCGCATCCCTCCTGCGTTTCCATTCCATCCGGATCTATATTCCTTATGGAGTTATCGTCTCCGTAAGTAAAAGGTGAAAAACGCCTACTTTTCTCCGCCAGCGGATCCACGCTCGTCCACCTCGCAATCACCGGATCATAGAACCTTGCGCCGTAATCATATAAACCCAGGTTCTCTTGCAACTCCTTCTTATTATAAAGGTACTCATTTTTCGGGTATAAAAAGCTGTTGTTTATCTCCATGCCAAAAGGATAATAGTCATCAACTTGTACCTGCCTTGCAACGCCTGTCCCGGTATCAAAGTTCACGCGACTATTGCCCAAGTGGTCTGTCAGCGAATATTCGTAGTTGTAGGCTGTTGCACCATTGACTAACGCCCTGCCTTCCTCCGTTTGGATAAAACTGATCGCAGATGTAGACGCGTCATACTGAATACCGCTAATATAATCGGTGGCTGTTGTACCAATTACCCGCCTTAGCTTTTGTCCAGCGGCGTCATAGGTATAGGTGGTGCTTTTTGATGAAATTGCCTGCGGCAGGTTCAGCAGGTTATAGGTAATACCGGTTGTACCGGTAATCCCTTTGCTATTATCGGTTATCATGTTCCCGTTTGCATCATAGGCATAGGTAAAAGTGCCATGCTTTTGCCCAACATCGCTTGCTGTACCATCGGTAATGCTCTGCAGCTGGTTGGTGGCATTAGCGCCCGACAGATAATTATAAGTTAAGTCATCCGTAGCCGTGGTACCGCCTGTATAGCGCTTTAGCGCGGTGATATTGCCCATTTGGTCATAGGTGATCCCCTGCTCGCTGTAAAGAGTTGAAGCGGTCCCTTCTGTCAGCCTGTTCAGCCGATCATATTTATAAATATAGGTTTTGGTGTCAGGTGCGGCTAATGTGCCCCAGCTTTGGCTGGCAATATTGCCGTTAAACTGTGCAACCGGAGTCAGCCCGTTTTGTACCGTAGTGGTATTGTATTGCAGCTGCTCCTCAAAGAGTTGGGCACTGTTCGTTTTTAGCCAGCCCCGTTCGTTATACGCATAGGCAATATCCTGTTTAAACGTGGTGCTGTCGGTGCTGTGCAGGTGTTTCTTCCATAGCTGTCCTATTTCGTTATAATCAATTTGCGATACCAATGTACGGGTATCCGCCGTCAGCGCGCCGTTCTGGATCTGCTCCCAGGTTTTCAGCTTGCGGCCCATGTGGTCGTAAATATAACGGTTGCTGACGCTTACTTTAGCAACCGTGGTACTGGCCGAAGTAAAATGCTGCCGGGTAGTGGTGGTTATCTGATTATTAAAATTGTAGGTACTGGTAACTATATCATAATTACCGGCATTTAGCATTCCGCCTAAGTAATGTTGCTGAAAAGCTTTGGTATTCCTGCCCAGGTCATCATAGTAATGGGCCGTCCACAGCATATCGGACGTTGTATTGGTAATTGTATTTAATACCACTGTTTGGGTCGCGGTAAGCAGTCCGTTGGTCATGATGCTGTTCCCTGTTGCAACAAAAGCTGCGGGGATGCCGGGGATATTCGCATAACCATCGTAATAATTAACAGTAAGTATTTTGCTCAGCGTGGGGTAGCTGCTCAATACATACCCGGTTGGATAAGTGGTGGTATTATTGGTATTGTCCCTGCTGTCCCACTGCGCACCTGCATAAATACTGCCCTGCAGGGTTGCAGGCGCTATTGCCGAACCGGCGTTCCACAGCCCCGTTACAATCACCCGGCCCAGGGCATCGTACTTGGTTACCGCCCACTGGTTAGTTAACCGCTGGTTAGCATCCTGGGTAAGTACCGGCTGATCAAGCTTGTTGTATACCATGTACTCCCAGTCCTTGCCGGGTACTCTCTTTTGGGTAAGCCGGTTCCGCTCGTCATACCTGTACTGGTAGCAAAGGTTATTCAGCGTGGCTTGGTTAGCGGCGCTGGTAATGCCCCCATCCGGGTTTGCCCCCGGCGGCAGCACAAAGGCCAGGTTGCCCAGGTCATCGTAAATGTAACAGGTGCTTAATTTTTCTATTTGGTTGGTAACAGTATTCAGGTTATAAGTTCGCTTCAATACTACATGCCCCTCCTTGTCTTTATACTCCTCGGTAGTATTGGTACAGCCATCTGCAGCCGGGTTCCAGTTTTCGTTTTTGGCAATGGTTACATATAGCTGGGCCGAGGGGTAAGCGCCGCTTACGGTCAGTGTCCGGCTTTGGTCGGCGTTAATGGTTACCGTATAAAGGGCTGCTATGCGGCTGCCCAAATTGCCGCTGCCGGGTGCGGCGCTAAAAGTACTGGTTTGGTCATTGGTAGTGTAAACCAGTTTTTGGGTATGGCCTGCCACAGGCTGCCAGTCGTTACCCGGCGCTCCCTGCTCGGTTACCCTATTAAGCGGCGAGGGCTCTAAAACCGTCATCGCCCAAGGGAACGACGTATTGATTATCCCGTTGCTTTGCTGGCTACCCGATATTGTGCCCGCCGGGTGGTAAAATGCCGGCTGATCGGTTATGGCCGTGGTTTTATAGCTGCCATCAGCCGTTGGCGATGCATAAGGCAGGTATTTTTTTGCCTCCCGGCCGTAAGCATCATATTCAACCGGTTGTACCACGTCTTTAAGCCCCGTTGCGCCTCCTTTTACCTGTACGGTTTGCAATGGCCGGCCAAGGCCGTCAAAATACTGAACCGATACCTCCTCTTTAGTCTTATCCGATGAGGCTGAAATCACCAGCGCATCCGTTGTTAATGTTGGCATCCGGGGTATGTACGTTGCAATATAATTCTGGTCCTGGCTCAGATTCAGCGCCCCGGCGCTGTTCACCTTCATTGTCAGTTGCGCCGATCCTGTACTAACGGTATTGATGGCCTTGATAGTATAAGTGGCCTGCGCTGTTACCGCTGTGGGTGTACCGCTAATCACGCCTGTTGTGCTGTTCAGCGACAGCCCCGCAGGCAGGGCAGGGCTTACCGTAAAAGGCGTTGCCACAATCTTGCGGATCAGGTTCGTTGTAAAATCTCCAGCATATACCAGGCCGCCGGCATCAGCCGCAATCGCGAACGGCAGGCTGAACGTCGAGGCCGTTCCCGCACCATTGGCGCTGCCCTGCGCACCTGTGCCCGATAGTGTTGTCACCGCACCTGCCGGCGTTACCTTACGGATCCGGTTGTTTGACTCATCTGTCACATACAGGTTCCCTGCTTTATCTATGGCAAGCCCTGTTGGTGCGTTGAACTGTGCAGTTGTACCCGATGATGCATCCAGGTATCCGGCCGTACCACTCCCCGCCAGTGTCGATACCAATCCCGAGGGCGTAATCTTCCTGATTTTTGCGCCCACCCGGTCTGTTACATACACATTACCTGCTGCATCCGTTACTACGCTGAACGGCTGGTTGAAACTTGCTGCCGTGCCCTGCCCGTCTGCCGTGCCCGCCGTCCCGCTCACGTTACCAGCAAATATGCTCACCATTCCGCCGGATATCTTCCGGATCAGGTTATTGTAGGAGTCGGCCACATACACGTTGCCAGAGCCGTCTACCGCCACACCGCAAGGGTATTTGAACGTTGCGCTGGCTGCCGCCACTGTTCCGGTGTTGATGCCCTGGCTCCCGTTGCCCGCAAAAGTCGAAACTGCCCCTCCGGGCGTAATCATCCTGATCACATTATTGTCCTCATCGGCAACATAGATATTCCCCGATGCATCCGAAGCCAGCCCTACCGGGTGGTAGAAACTCGCCGAAGTGCCTGTGGTATTATTTACAAAACCCTGGGAATAATTCCCGGCGAATATACTCACCTGCCCCGCAGGCGTAATCTTGCGGATGATGTGCGAGCCGGCCTCGGCAATGAAAATATTCCCCGATGGGTCAACCGTAGCCCCAAGCGGCTGGTTGAAACTTGCCGATGTGCCGTTCCCGTCAGTCGAGCCTGCGCCGCCTGTCCCCGCGAATGTTGCCGTCTCGCCCGGTGCGGATACTGTGCCGCTGCCGATAATAGGTGTCAGTGGCGTGACCGCCGTCCCGACATTATAGGTTTGAGGCCCTGTGTAACTGATCGTTAGCGGTATTACAATACTCACGTTCAGCGAAAATGCTATCGTCCCTGAATTGGTCGAATAACCTTCCGCATCCACGTAATATGTGCCCGGCGCCAGGTTTGACAGGCTTAATGAGGATTGGTAGGTGGCGGGGCAGGCCGGGCCAAAATCGTCGTCGCTTGCTATCTCCGTCCCACTGCTGTTCAGCACATGCAAATAGGTATCAAAGCTGCTGCCGCAAAGCGATACTACTACTGTATTTACTGGATTGGTAGCCGCACCTACAGTAAAACTGTACCATACATCGTTCGATGCCTGGCCATAATTGTTAGTATAGCCGCTGCCGGCTACATTGCTCTTTGTATCTGTAAAGCTGCCCGAGGCACTGTAACTCCCGGCATTTATTGCGTTGCTCATGGCATAGCCGGGTACCTGGCTCAAGCTTCGCGTTGTTATTCCCGCCAAAAAAAGCAGCAGGCAAAGTATCTTTTTCATATAATAAGGTTGTAGTTTAATTGTCGTGGTTTAATGGTTCGCCCTTGCCGTAGTGTCCCTCTTCCAGGTCCGCTTTCTTTCCGTGGTTGGTATCATCATGTTACGCTGGTCAGCAGGCAACAGCTCCTCCAGGCGCCGGTTCTTTTCGTTCACCAGCGAATCTATCATCAACCTTTTCTGCTGCTCTGTGAGCAAGCCGTTACCGATCACCTGTCTCAGCCCCTTTTTATACCTGTCCTGAACGTCGCTTACCTGCCGAGCCGTTGCTGTATCTGTTTTTAAAAAACGGCTGTAATAATTAACCGATTTCCTTTTAACACTGTCAGCTTGCTGGCTATAGCCCTTACTGATGCCCATCACCACTATTGCCATTATGGCAATGCTTATTCTTATTGTTTTCATCTTAAAATATCTTTTTAGTTGCCCTGGTAATGGTAATCCGTATGTTTAATGATGTTGCCGTCTTTGTCTTTGATGTTCTTCAAGCGTTGGAAGCTGTCGTATTCGTAGTACGTTGTCTCGCCTTTTGCGTCGGTGCTACTCGTCATGCCCACCAGCGGATCAACCGTATAGGTGCTCATCTGGGCGGTGGCCGGATAAAACCGTACATCATCTATCTGGCCATTAATTACAGGTGACGCACCGATGGTGTAGGTGCTGCCAGCGACTGTAACCGGCGTACTCACCAGCGACCAGGCCGAGCCGGATTTTTGCCAGTAGGTTAATGTGTAACTGCCCGGATCCAACCCGGATAACGCTTTGGTATAGGCCCCGGTATGGCTGTAGTGCCCGGTTTTTGCATCATTTGACGTACTGTTGCCGTTCCCTTCTTCAAAGCTTTCGTAAAATATATCGTTGTTGCCTGCATTCACGGCTCGAGCTACCGGGTATTCGCCATTATATCCCCATTGGTAGGATTGGTATGGCCCATTGGCTTTTTGCTGCCGCAGAATATTGCCATGACCATCATAATTATTAAACTGTAACCGGTCTTCCAGCGGATTGTTCAATGCAGCAAACTGTACCTTCGACGGTAAGGTAACATTGGGCGAGAATGTCAGATAGTTATTTTGCAGACGTGATATTAAAACATTGTTGGTATAAGTAGAATCCTCCAGATGCGGGGTGATATTATTTTGTGCCTGCATATCTATAATCGCCTTCTGGTTTAAAGGGGCGGTAGCGTAGTAGGCAGCTATGCAATTATTGTAGTTGGAATTACATGTGTTATAAATATTTACCAGCGAATCTATCGAATTCTGATAATTGTTCATTGTTTGTTGGTATACGTTTTCATCTGCTATAGTTGCATTCGCAGATTGTTGAAATAAAGGCACATAGCTGGGGTTCGTGCCCATATTCGAGGAATAAAAGACTTGTTGAAACCAATCATGTCCATAGTTCATATCCTCCGTCAGGAATATGGGGAAATAACGCTGCTTTAAAACTGCCAGTTGCTGCTGTAAATTATTAACACAACTATTGCTACAGCTTGAGGGGAAGGTCTGGTCGGGAACATACCGGGTATAGGTATCAATTTGTTTTCCGGCGCTATTAACAATATGAGTGTGGGTTGGAAAGCAATGAGCAGGGTTTTGATAACTGTACGATACGGTACTGGCCAGTGCATTACCTGAATTATCGTAGGTGGTTACCGTATTGCTTTGAGGCACAAACCGCGATGAGGTGTAGTAATATCTATTGGTCAAAAATTGGGTCATCTCGTCAAATATCGCACATCCTAAAGCTCCTGCAGCTGCCCCCCCATTCAAAATACCAACGGATTCATTGGGGATTGACCCCTGGTCAAGCAACCCGTGCACTGTATAAAAAACAACCGTATCGGCGTTAGTCATGCCCGCGTTAAGGTCTGTGTAATTAGTCAACTCGTCCTTTAGCAGGGTGTAACCCCCATTCTGACTTATATACGTTCTTTTTTCCGTTAGCTGCGATCTTTGTTCCTGTTTGCTGACTTTAAAGAAGGGCATGTTCATCGTAACGATGTCCTGTACCTTATTACCGTAGTCATATACCGTTTTCCCGTTATTATTCCCGTTCCCATCTGATTCATACTCCTCTACTTCATTATAAGATACCGCGTTATTGGATTCGCCGCCCAACGGCAAAGGCAGGTTAGCTGTATAAGATGTCATAACCCGGCCCCATTTCCCCGTCGGATTTGTCGGGGTCGCATACGTACCTGCCAGAAAGCCAAGCACCCCCCAGCCATCAAAGGCATAGCTATATTTGGCAAGCACGTCAAAGTCGCCATGAAATAAGGAGGAATTATAGTAGGTGCCGGTATATTTATACTGTTTAATAAGCGTATTTCCGTTCTGGTCACTGGAGGTTATTTTCCTGATCCTGAGTCCGCCGGTTAAAACGACCTGGTTAACCGGAGGCTCGGCGGTTATCGAAACTGAATCTGTTGTATGTGCCTGCACATTGGCATCAAGCCTGAACTGGAAATTCGAACTGCTATTAGGCAAAACGGATTGATAAGGAAAAGATACTTTGTAGGTGTGCCCTTTTACAATGTTAAACAAAGCTGTTTGAGTAGTTGATGTCGTAGTTGAGGGATTATTATTGTTTATTTGTGCCACCACCGGTCCCTGGGAACCTGAGGTAATATCGTTTACTTGTACAGTAGCCAGGTTCGAAATACAATTAGCGCTGCCGCTGGTACAGTACGGGCTTGTATTTAAAATCAGTTGGGCGTTGTAATACGGCCCCGACAAGCCAGCGTGATAATTGGCAAGGAAATTGGTAGTATCCTTAAATGTATAGGAAAATGAGGAGGCATCATTGGGTAATATACCGAAAGTAGATATATAAGCATTCAGGCCGGCGTAAAAATGCGTTGTATCCATTTTACTTATAGGTTGTATAATTTGGTTGGGTTCGAAATCAAAGGTAGAAGTGCCCCCTGTGGGATATTTTATGCTTTTTAACGTACCAATTTTCAGATAACTGGAATCAGGCACCCGCTTATAAGCATTACTTACTATTATCGGTTTTCCTGCGTAATCCTGGCTCTGGCCTACAAATACCATGTCGCTATTGCCGGTACGGCCATTGAAATATCCCCAAAAATCCTGTCCGTAGCTATTGAATGGGGGTATCTGCCAGTAACTATCACCGTAATAATTAAATGCATAAACAGGTTGCTTTACAGGTGTGGCAGTGTTATAATAACCAGAAACCTGTAAACTATCCAATCGGCTTACGTTGGTAGAAGTGCCGTTATTTATGAAAGCGGAATGATAAAATGTAAACCGCTTTAACTCATTGTATCCGCCGCCTGCAAGGTTAAATAAATGGATAGCATTGAGTACGATGGACTGATCTGTGGCAAGGGCGTTACTATAGTCAAGCGTCAATTTGCCATTGTTAAAGTCAATTTCCGATAAAAGATACGCTGTGGTTGCAATATTGGTTATAGATGGTATCCCCCATGCAAAATTATTCGGGTTTCCCCAACCATCATAAAGTAACCTTAGTGTCCTTGAAACACTCGTGCTGTAGTTGATGTGGCTTACCGTATTGTATTTAAAAGTAATGGAGTCGGCGTTATTGGCCGATCTAATCTTAACTACATGCCAGGCAGTCGTAGTTGTTTGTGGGTGGGCCATTGTATTTGCTGATGTAATGCTCCAGTCATAACGTGCAAAAAAGTATTGGGTACCGTCGTCATCCGTAATCTCAAAAGTAGCCAAACCTGTAGGTGAATTGATTTGTACAGGGGCATAAGGAATAGTCATGAAGCTTAATGACTGGGCATTGGAAATGCTGTTTTTTATCATGAATTGCCCCGACTTGCCTATAAGGCTATAGTAAAACAGATCAGGTTGCGCATCCCAGGTGTCTATACCGTTTGCAGTGTTACAGATATTATTTGATAGACATTTTTCTTTTGCCGCCAATGATGGGTCTTTCGGGTCAGGCAATCTTAAGGTTGGAAACCCATAGGTGCTTTCGTCGGGCTGGCCTTGCACCACCCTGCTAATATCGGGCCCAGCATTCAGGGTCCAGCACATCCCAGTGGGCGAAGCCATATCCATTACCTTTACGCCCGAGCCATGGTAGCTAATTGATATCGGCAAAGATAATTTACCTGAAGAAACTGCACAAAGAGGTACAGAAATATCAGGTACCCCCGTATGTACCGATACGGGTATTTCACCATAACGCCCCAAAGAGGCCGATTGTGGTGCAGGCTGCGCTACGTTTGGCAAAGATAAATTATTACCGATTGTTTGTGCACTGCCTGGGTTGAGACCTATGAGAAGAGAGATACCCAGAGTTATTAATCTTCTGGTTGACGCGGAGATACGGGTTGAAGGTAACATCGATTGTGAATTTATTGTTGATCTGATAAATAAGGCTTGACGAACAAATCTTTTTGGATAGGAGAAGTTTGTTAGACTGAATACTACATGAAAATTTGGCTGAATTAATTGAGCAGTGCGATACGAATCTGAATTCCTGGTTTGAGGCGTAAACATTTGAGTGATGAAGTGATGACAAGTGGTTCCATTAATATGTATGATCAGGTTTAAATAGTTCTCGGACAAGTTAGAATTAAATTTAAAAAAATCAATGCGGTGTTTTCGACTTTATAGACGAAAACCGTGGTGAAGCACAAGCCAGCCATCGCGCAAAAGCCATTATTGCTCAAGATCTGCGCTAAAAAAGAGTTCGCCTTGCAGATGTACCGGCAACAGAATCGCCTATGAGCGTAAAATTATAGGTTAATGGGTAAGCAGAGCTGTCGGCCTGGCGAAGGGCGCCTGCCCATTTGCCGCTTAGGCTGGTTGCGCCCACAAAGCACAATGCAAAGCAGCCGGATAATACGGTAGTGATAAGGATTCCTGGTTTCATTTAAGTTATCGGGGTATCAATAGTTGCGGCGACTAAATTAATGGCATTCAAATTATTTTGCAATAGGTGTTTTCACCTACCTGGCAACCCGTGAAAACACCTATTGTAGGTACACATATTTTTAATAAGAGAAAATCCATTCGGTTTATTTTAGTATCAAGTTTTAGTATCAAGTATCAAGATTTTTTAGCGGGAGGGTTTGTTACCCAGGTTTTAGATATCCCCAATTTCGCGTTAAGGACTGCAATGGATACCGGCCCGGAGATGGTATGAGCATTGGCCGCGCCTAAGGCCCTGTGCGCGTATGAATGTAAGGCCTGGCCCCGTTTCTACCAACGGGGAAACGCCCTGTTAGTTCATTGGTTCACTGGTTCATTAGTTCATTGGTGAAAAGTTTGTTACCGGGTGGCTTTTAGTTTGGGCGGAATGTACTTGAGCGATGAACCAACCCATGAATCCCACCATCCATGACCAGTGAACTAATAAACAATTTGCACATATGTAGTTAACTACGTAGATTTGTACATAATTAATTAATATGAATACTTTGCTTGAAATCATCCCTTTAAACAATGCTTATTGTGCGCAGATCATCGATATTATACTGCCCATACAGCAGATAGAATTTAACGTGCCCATCACCCTTGAAAGTCAGTCCGACTTGCTGGATATTGAAACCCATTACCACCAAACCGGCGGCAACTTCCTGGGTGCCAAACTGGATGGCCAGTTGGTGGGCACCATAGCCTTAATTGCAATTGATGGTAAGGCCGGGGCATTGCGCAAAATGTTTGTGCGTAAAGAGTACCGGGGCCGGGAGTGGGGCATTGCGCAGCGTTTGCTTGATGAATTGATTGCTTATTGCAGGCAGCAGGATATTACCGCCATATACCTGGGCACGGTAGATATGCTGAAGGCCGCCCACCGGTTTTACGAAAAAAATGGCTTTACGCAATTGGCCAAACAGGATTTGCCGCCATCGTTCCCGCTGATGGGTGCCGATAATATTTTTTATGAGTTACATTTGAACAATTAACCACCAGCGGATGAACGTTATTGATGAATCGGGCATTTTAGCCATATCTACCCGGCTGCAGCGCCTGGCCGATACGCTGCGCAAAGATGGCGTGCTGATTTACAAAGCCAACAATATTAATTTCGAGCCCAAGTGGTTCCCGGTTATTTATACCCTGCATTTTAAACCCGTGCTTAGTGTGGTTGAGCTGGCTAACGAGATTGGCTATACCCACCCCACTACCATCAGCCTGCTCAAAGAACTGGAAAAGGAAAAGCTCATCCGGTCGAAAAAAGACAAAACCGACGAGCGTAAACGCCTGGTACTGCTCACCGCCAAAGGTCAGGAGCTGGTAGACCGTATGCGCCCCGTGTGGGCTATCATCAAGGCCGCCGCCACCGAACTTACCAACACCCAAAACAACCTGATGAAAGCCATTGACGAGGTAGAGGAGCAAATAAGCCTGCAAAGTTTTTTCGCCCGGGCGCAACGGTTAAAGGGGGAGAGACAACAATCGGATTGACTATTTCACCTCGGTTCAGGTCGAACATAAATCGGGAGTACCTGTTGTAAATAGATATAAAAGATCGGCATCAATCACTGCTGACATACTGTTGTCATTATTGCTCGCTTATTTTGACCTGTAAACCCTATTGCGGGATTATTTGTATTTTTACATTACATGGATTTTAATTTAACCTCCCAATACTTCCCCACCGGCGATCAGCCCGAGGCCATCAGGCAACTGGTTGAGGGCGTAAACAACGGCGATCCGTTCCAGACACTTTTGGGTGTTACAGGGTCGGGCAAAACGTTTACGGTGGCCAATGTTATCCAGCAAACACAAAAGCCCACGCTGATACTCAGCCATAATAAAACCCTTGCAGCTCAGCTTTATGGCGAGTTTAAGCAGTTTTTTCCGGAAAACGCGGTTAATTACTTTGTATCCTATTATGATTATTACCAGCCCGAGGCTTTTATACCCACCACCAACACCTACATTGAAAAGGACTTACAGATAAACGAGGAAATTGAAAAGCTGCGGCTGCGCACCACATCGGCGCTAATGTCGGGCCGCAGGGACGTGATCGTTGTATCCTCTATATCATGCATTTACGGCATGGGTAATCCGGAAGATTTCGCACAATCGGTATTCAAATTCGCCGTGGGTACGCGCATCAGCAGGAATGCATTTTTACATCGGTTGGTTGAAATACTGTATGCCCGCACCACTGCCGATTTTAAGCGCGGCACCTTTAGGGTTAAGGGCGATACGGTGGATATTTTCCCGGCATATATGGACTTTGCTTACCGTATTTCCTTTTTCGGCGATGATATTGAGGAACTTACAACCTTTGATGTAAGCACGGGCAAAACCATCGAAAAAATGACTCATATGGTGGTTTACCCCGCCAACCTGTACGTAGCCCCGCGCGAACGCTTTGTGCAATCTATCTGGGCTATACAGGAAGAATTGGAAACCCGTAAAAAACAGTTTATTGGCGATGGTCGCTTTCTGGAAGCTAAACGCCTGGAAGAAAGGGTTAATTACGACCTGGAAATGATCCGCGAATTGGGCTATTGCTCGGGCATCGAAAACTATTCGCGCTTTTTTGATGGCAGACTGCCGGGGGCAAGGCCGTTCTGCTTGTTAGATTATTTCCCGGATGATTACCTGATGGTTATTGATGAAAGCCACGTAACTGTACCCCAGATCAGGGCGATGTATGGTGGCGATAGGTCGCGCAAAATGTCGTTAGTCGATTATGGATTTAGGCTGCCTGCCGCGCTGGATAACCGGCCGCTAAACTTCCAGGAGTTTGAAAAGCTGGCGCCGCAAACAGTTTACGTGAGTGCGACACCCGGCGATTTTGAATTGGAAAAATCGGAAGGTGTAGTAGTTCAGCAGGTTATACGCCCAACAGGACTATTAGACCCGATCATTGAAATACGGCCGGTGATAAACCAGGTGGATGATTTGCTGGATGAAGTTGACCGCACCATAAAAATGGGCGACCGCATACTGGTAACTACCCTCACCAAACGCATGGCCGAAGAATTGGCTAAATACATGGACAGGCTGGGCATTAAATGCCGTTACATCCACTCCGAAGTAAAAACTCTGCAAAGGGTGGAGATTTTGAGGGGATTACGCCTTGGTGAGTTTGACGTATTGATAGGGATTAACTTATTACGTGAGGGATTGGATTTGCCGGAAGTATCGCTGGTAGCCATCCTTGATGCTGATAAGGAAGGTTTCTTAAGGTCGGAACGATCATTGATCCAAACCATCGGCCGTGCCGCCCGTAATGATCGTGGCCGGGTTATCATGTATGCCGATAAAATAACCGATTCGATGCAGATCACGATGGACGAGACTAACCGCAGGAGAGAAATCCAAATTGCATACAATACAGCCCATGGCATTACACCAACTACAGTAGGTAAATCGAGGGAGGAGATCATGGAGCAAACATCCGTTGTTGACTTTAAAGGCGGGGTACAAAAGGCTTATGTAGAAGCTGATATGGCGACTTTAGCCGCCGACCCTATTGTTCAGTATATGACCAAGCCCGATCTGAAAAAATCTATCGACAATACCAAAAAAGAAATGCTTGCTGCCGCCAAAAATATGGATTTCCTGTTGGCAGCCAAACTGCGTGATGAGATGTTTGCTTTAGAAAAAATGATGGAGGAGAAGTTTTGATTTGAAAATTTGAGGATTTGAAAATTGAAAACAGGAAGGTCACAGCATCTTCAAATTTTCAAATTACCAAATCTTCAAATTCATAAACAATCATATTCAAACAATTTATCCGTTATATGCTTATATTTGTAAGCTTAAAATTAATCAGATGTTACTTATTCGTTTCCTGATCATATCAATTTGTGTTTTATACATTATTCGCAGTTTAATGCGGTACCTGATACCTGCTTTGTTTCAAAGCGTTATCAATAAAGCGCAGCAACAGGCTCAGCAGCAACACAACTATCAGCAAAGAAAACCCGAAGGCGCCATAAAAGTTGATTACATCCCCGAAGGAAAAAAAGGCAAATTACCGGATAGCGAAGGTGAATTTGTTGATTATGAAGAAGTAAAATAAACCTTTTATGCTACCAGACGAAGTATACAAACGACGCCCAAACCACAACAATACGCCCGAGTCGATAACATTAATTATTGCCAATTTTATTGTTTTTGCCGTGGCTACGCAGTTGTTTGTATCTGCTACCAAGATCCATACTTTTTTTTGGGTGGTAATTGGTGCACTGGCAGTTTATAACTTTTTTAACATTCGTAAGTACCGGGAAGATTACAGTAAAACACAGGTAATAGCTTATGTTTTAAGTTTGATTATCATGGTTATTTTCTTTTTTGTAATGCGCGGCCGCTCTTAAGCCTGTTAAGTAATTCCTTTACAACTAATAATTCCTATTCCCGTTCAATTTTCTATTTTTGAGGAATTAATATCCATATCAAAAAACTTAAATGAATAACTGGTTCAAGCGCAATAGTGTTCATCTCATTATTGTAGCAATTTTTATAGCAATTTCCTTTGCTTACTTCATTACTCCACTAACGCAGGGTAAAGTATTATTTCAAAGTGATGTATCTCAAGCGCAGTCCATGCAAAAAGAGATCAATGATGTTAAGGCCGCTACCGGCAAAGCACCATTATGGACCAATCAAATGTTTGGTGGCATGCCTGCTTACCAAATCTGGGCTTCGTTCCCTTCAAACATTACCTCACATGTTATTGATGTTTTAAAAGCCGTTTTCCCAAACCCTGTTGATACCGTATTGCTATATTTATTAGGAGCTTACTTATTATTCAGCGTATTGCGGCTTTCGCCGTGGCTGGCCGCCGCCGGGGCAATAGCTTTTGCGTTTTCATCATATAATTTTATCTATATCACTGCGGGCCATAGTAACCAGGCTTACGCTATCGCATTTTTCGCGCCCCTGCTTGCAGGCATTATACTAACATTGCGTGGCCGCTACCTTTTAGGCGCTTCGCTTACCGCGTTTTTCCTGGCCATGGAAATCCGTAGTAACCACGTTCAAATGACCTATTACCTGCTATTATCCATAGCTATATTATTGGGTATCGAGCTTTATCATGCTATAAAAGACAAGCAAACCAAGCCATTTTTAAAATCGATGGGCTTTTTGACCGCCGGTATAGTGTTGGCTATCGCAGTAAATGCAAGCATTTTATGGACAACTTATGAATACAGCCAATACACCATCAGGGGCAAAGCAAATTTAACTACCAAAGGCACAGCAGGCCCTAACCATGGTTTGGATAAAGATTATGCTTATACATGGAGCCAAAGCGTTGGCGAGTGCCTTACCTTTTTAGTTCCCAACGCTTATGGAGGCGGCAGCAGCACAGTTGTTGACGAAGACTCCAAAGCAGTAAAAATATTAACCGATAAGGGCGTTGATGCAGGTCAGGCCCAGGGATTTGTTTCGCAATCATTGTATTATGGCAATAAACCAAGCACATTTGGGCCCTGGTATTTTGGCGCAGCCATATGCTTCCTGTTTATTTTAGGTTTGCTTATTGTTAAAAACCGCATTAAATGGTGGGTTTTAGGAGCAGTATTATTGAGTATGCTGTTGTCATTCGGTAAAAACCTGCCTTTCCTGTCCGATTTCTTTTTCAACTACGTACCCATGTACAACAAGTTCAGAGCGGTTGAATCAACCCTCGTAATCGCGGCATTTTGTTTCCCGATATTGGCACTGCTTGCTGTTAACGAAGTTATAACCAATACGGATAAGGCGTTTATTTTCAAACGTGCTAAAATCGCGTTTTATATCACAGGCGGTTTATTATTGGTTATGATAGCGGTTCCGCAGATATTATTGAGTTTCAGGGCCGATGAGCACCAGGCTTTTGTGGCCAATCTTACCCAAATATTCAAAGGCGATACAGGCACTGCAAATTCTGTTGCCAACGCTATAGTAGATGACAGGGAAAGCCTTGAACGCGCAGACGCTATCCGCTCGTTAATTTTTGTTTTGTTAACTGCCGGCCTGTTGTGGTTAATTATCAAACAAAAAATCAAAGCCAATATTGCTGCCTTGCTGCTGGCTGTTATTGTTATAATTGATATGTGGGGTATTGATAGACGCTACCTTAAGGATACAAACTTTGTAGCCAAAGCCGATCTGGAGCAGCAATATACACCGCGCGAGGTTGATCAGTTTATTATGAAAGATACCGATCCAAACTTCCGGGTATTTGATATGACATCCGGCGATCCCTTTCATGATTCGCATTCATCTTATTTTTATAAAACTGTAGGTGGTTTCCACTCTGCAAGGCTTAGAAGGTTTGATGAATTGATTCAAAACCAGTTTACCAAAAGCGTAAACCACGATGTGCTGGATATGCTGAACACCAAGTATATCATCAACGTTGACCCTAAATCGGGCAACGCCGGTATGCATGCCAACTCAACCGCGTGCGGAAATGCCTGGTTTGTGCAGAGTGTAAAATTTGCTGACAATGCCGACCAGGAGATGCAAGCCATCAGCAGCTTTTCGCCAAAAGATGAGGCCATTGTTGATAAACAATATAAAAGCATGATTGATGGAAAATCGGTAGGTACCGATGCTTCAGCGACCATAAAATTGACAAGCTATACGCCAGAACACCTTACCTATGAAAGCGGCTCAACTACAGCGCAGGTAGCCGTGTTCTCCGAGATCTATTATGATAAGGGATGGAAAATGCTTATAGACGGCAAAGAGGAACCTTATTTCCGTGCCGACTACCTGTTGCGTGCCGCTGTGATTCCTATCGGTAATCACAAAATTGAATTTGAGTTCCATCCTACATCTTATTATGCAGGCGAGAATATCTCATTAGCGGGCTCTATCCTGCTGGTATTAGCTTTAGGTGGCGCAGCGTATACAGAAACAAAAAAGAAAACAGTTGCTAAGCCTGCTGCAAAAAAGGCTTAATAAATTTGGATTTTATTTGGAAAAGCGATGGACAGCTACTCCATCGCTTTTTTTTATTTCTATTAAAGTTTGGCGTAAATACTTGCTATCTTCAAATTATAATATAATATTTAGTTTTGCAATATGGAAACGCTGATTGTACAACCAAAAACAAAAGAACAATTAACAGCCTTAAAAGCTTTTATTAAAGCCATGAAGATTGATTTCACATCTGAAAAAAGCCCATATGACCCTGCTTTTGTCGAAAAAATAACTCAGGGAAGGCAAGACATTAAGGATGGCAAAGGAGTTAAGATAGCTGCCGAAGATTTATGGAAATAATCTATAGCCCACGCGCTATTGAGGATTTAAAATATTGGAAAAAATCTGGCGACAAAATCATTCAAAAAAAGATTGCAAAGTTGCTTGATGCTTTAGCGAAAACCCTTATGAAGGGATAGGTAAACCGGAACCGTTGAAACACAATTTATCAGGTGCCTGGTCGCGTAGAATTACCTTGGAACACCGTTTGGTTTATGAAGTTAATGAAACAAATGAAGTCCCGATTGTTAGCATACTTTCATTAAAAGGTCATTATTAAAATCACATCAATCATTCGTCCTTTTATTTTTCAGCCAGTACCATCCCAAATTGAAGGCTATAATAAAATGGTTTAACACAGTTGGCATTAACCCATAGTATCGCTTCATAATATCAAAACGTTCCTGTAAACTTTGGCGATGCTTCTTTTTCGACATCCCACCTACCAGGTATTTGGCAACGTACCTGTTTACGTTTATAATCTTCTTAGCCTTTTTTGCAGCGCGGATAATCCATTCAATGTCTGCACTTAACTGATATTGCCTGTCGTAAGGTTCGGCTAATGCTCGCCTTACGTAAATAGCCTGGTGGCTGATACTCATGCCGTACTCAAACCCGCGCCAGGTAAACTGTTTGGGGGCCTTATGCCTACGCTGGCCTAAACTCTCGCCACTGCCTGCTATCATTTCGGTTTCACCGTAATAAATATCGGCATCATCGGCAGCGGCAAAAACAGCGGTTACGGTGCCGGCATCGTAAAATTCGTCGCCCGAGTTCATGAAGATAACGTAATCGCCTGTAGCCAGGGCAAGGCCTTTGTTCATGGCATCGTAAATGCCCCTATCCTTTTCGCTGATGATTTTACTTACGCGATCCTGATATTGTTTGATCATCTGAAAAGTACCATCTGTAGAAAGGCCGTCCACAATAATATATTCAATATTGCTGTAGGTTTGATTTAAAACCGACAAGATGGTACGTTCAATATCGCGCACGTTATTGTATACAATGGTGATAACGCTAAGCTTAGGATTAAACATCGGCACCTCCCGTACCGTTTAACAGACTTTGATAAAGTTCGATGTGCTTTTTGGCAATCACCTCTTCAGAAAACGTTTCCATTACCGTATCCCGGGCCTGCTTTTGCAGTAGCTGTGGCTGCGAATGTTTAATAACCCATTCCATGCCATCTGCAAAGCTCTCTGCCGAACGATAGGTGGCCAGGTAGCCATTGTATTCGTGTCTTACCATATCAGGTATACCGCCCGTTGTAAAGGCTATTACGGGCGTTCCGCAGGCCAGGCTTTCCATAACTGTATAGGGCAGGTTATCTTCCAGGGAAGGGATCAGGAATGCATCGGCAGCGGCATAATGCAATGCCAGTTGTTCGTCGTTATTTATTGTGCCTAAAAAGCTGGTTTTAAATGGAAAATCGGGGAGGCCTTCTGTCCCCCGGTTGCCAAAAACAACCAGTTCTATTTTTTCGGCATCAATACCTAAGCGCTGTTTAAGTAATTCCATGCTATCCAGCAGGTACTGGGTACCTTTATGCAAATCTTTACGCGACGGCATAAACCCGCTCAAAAAAATGAACTTATCAATTGGCAGCCCGGCTTTTTCTTTTGCCTGTTGTTTATCAACAGGTTTAAAAATATTTGTTTCGAGTGTATTAGGGATGCGATAAACGGCTTTTCCACGCATAAGGCTGCTGGCCGCTATCGATTCCTGCATCCATGAGCTTGGCGCTGCAATAGTAAAATCAAGTTCCTGATAAGCCTTATTTTTTTGCTGCCATATCTGGTGCGAAATATCGGTATCCGAAGGCTTAACCAACAATGGGCAGTTACCACATTCGCGCATAAAATGATCGCAGGTATAACGTACATGGCAGCCACCGGTAAATGCATTGCTATCGTGAAAAGTCCATACAACGGGTTTATTGAGTTTGGCAATCCCGGTAATATGTTTCGGATCAAGAAACCCATGATTAATCCAGTGCAGGTGAATAATATCGGCATTCTTAACATCTGGATGATGTATGACTGAGCGGCCAAACCATGTGAATGAAAAGGGTGTTTTCATTAATGGTTTTAAAAACCGTTTGGCCAAAATCCGCTCCAATATAATAGTAAAGGCAGTGTATGATTTTTGGATTTTGTTGGAATTGAACGTACCTATTTGCGGGTTGCTGCCAAATTTATAATGCACCAACATTTTTGATGCTACACCCTGGCTTATTAATGCCCGGTTAAGGCGCATGCAGCCGCGGCCTGCGCCGCCGTTGCCATCATAGGTATTAAGATGCACTACTTTTAACATGCTCCAAAAATACGTTTATTCCAATTAACCGAAATTATGGAAATCACCCTACCCTTTGTTTAACAAACCTTACAGCGCGCTGCAGTAAGGTACCTTTACGATGTGCCAGAAAGTGCTTAATGGCCTGGTATGCCTTCTCATTTTCTTCTACTGCATCCGGGAATTTTTTAACCGGTTGCTGCGAAATATGTACGTCGTACATATTCTCTTTATTGCTATGAAAACCCGTGCCATCATGCCCTATGTTGTTAATAAGCGATTTGGCCGGGTTTAAGGTAAGTCCGCCTTTTAAAAATATAGAAGCATACCAGCGAATAGCCCATGAATTGTTTTTACCAGCCTTAAACTCCTTAATCTGTTTCCAGAAATTCATTTTACCTTCGATAGAAAACTTAAGTACCCTGATTGCATCAAACTGGGCTATCAATTTATCAATATCAGGTTCAAAACTGTCCCAGGCACGTGCCCAGGTTGCCCAGCCCCAACTGCTGGCAGCGCGGTAAAAGAAAGTTTCGGACAAATCCTTTTCTTTCAGGTTGTACATATAGGCACCTATATGCATCACTTTATCACTGTTTGCGTAACGGGTTAACGCCTCGTTAAAATATTGCAAGGTATACGGCGATGATAACAGATCATCTTCAAAAACAATTACTTTACCATATTCATACACCAACTGTGTAACACCGCTGATGATAGACTCTGCCAAACCAAGATTATGATCTCGCTGTATAACTTTTACCGATTTAAAGCCGGATGTTTCTTTAGCAACCTGCCTTACCTCCTCAACTTTGGCCCGGTCCGCTTCTGTTTTGGGTGCATCACAAAAAATATACAGGCGGGATTCATCTGCCAGTACATTTTTTTGCAAATGGATGATGGTACGGCGCATATGAGCGGGCCGATTGTATACGAACAGGGCTATAGGGGCAAGTTTTTGCATCGATCAGGTAAAAGTCAGAATAATTCGGGTTGATGGTCGGCCTTTTTACACAAAACGGTATAAGCGTTGGCAAATTGTTCGCGTACCTTTTTTCCCATCAATTTGCTTAGGGCTTGCTTAACCGAATATTCGGTTGCAATCTTCAAATTTTTCAGTAAGCTTTTCGTTTTCTTTTGATTAACGTAGGTATTAAACCTGGTAACCTCCGGCTCAATCATCGATGTAAGGTCGTTCTCCAACTCAAAACCCTCGGTACTTAACAGGTACCGGAGCGAGGTTGGCGTATACACGTTAATGTGACCGTAAGCCAAAAAATGTTTAATCCGCGTATCAACACCTGTTTTATAATCGCGCGGAACCTCGATAACCGAACGTTTCGCGACACGTTTTATCTCGCGCAGCAAAATACGCTCATGCTCTACATGCTCCAGCACATGCGACAGGACGATCAGATCAAAACTATCATCGGCAAAAGGCAATTTATAACCGTCAAATACCTGTACCGATTTTAGATTGGGTATCTGGCGCGACTGGATATACCCTACGCCGCTTTCGGAGATCTCGACTGCATGATATTCGGGTGCAAAGTTATTTTCGGATAAGATTTTTAAAATGCTGCCATCGCCGGCTCCCACTTCCAGCACCTTGCCAAAAGTAAGCCCTTTGCATATATCAATAATATGCTGCGCTTTGTATTTTGCACCCAGCATTCGCCAGGCTTCATTATGCTTTTCGTAAAATTGATCGTAAGCGGTTTTATAGTCACCGCCAATAATTGATTCCTGCATTATTTACGAAGGTAAAATTATAGTTTTTGGTTGTAAACAAATAAAAAAGAAAATTTTCCGCATATCTGCAGTTAACTGCAACCAGTATTCTTATTTAATATTAACACCAAATTTCCTTAATACCGAATCTATTTTCTCATTCATATCATCCGAAATATGAAGAAGATACGTCATCAAAATATAAACCAACGTTGTTACTCCGCTACGTAACACTATATCGAGGTATAAATTAGGCATGCGCCAAAAATATTTACCTGCAAAAAAACTTACCGCCGATATAACTAACACCAAAAGGTGCTTATAATTAAATGGCTGCATTTTAAAGCGGTATTTAATGTAAAACCAGGTGCAGAAGTTTAATCCAGTCATGGTGACCAAATAAGCTATGGCCGCCCCCATTCCTCCAATTTTAGGGATCAGGATATAGTTTAAAACAATACAAAAAATACTGGCCAATAAAACCAATATGGTAATGAGTTTATACTTGTGCGATGTGGTAATGATATAGGTATTTAACCCGCCGGTTATATCAACCAAAAATCCGAGGCCTATCACCAGAAAAAGCGTAAAGTATTTAGGATCTGTAAACTCCTTATTGCGGGCAATAGTATACAAGTTTTCGCGGTTAATAATTATACCGATAAACAACAGGCATCCAAATACCATTTGAATGATAGATGTTTTGGCATACACATCGGCAATATTTTCCATATTTTTTGATTTCCATGCATCTGCAACAATGGCATAGGTTGTTCTGCTCAAAGCAGTTGCCGGCACACTTATCAATAACGCAATATTAAAATACCAGCTGTAAATACCCTGCACACTATCCCCTGCCATTGAACTTAGCATCAAAGTATCTACTTTTTGCAGTAGTACATACACAGCACTTGCAACTAAAGTGAACAGGCCAAAATTTACAATCTCTTTCTTTTTTATGATTTTAAAGCTGCCATCATTTATCCCGTAAGCAAATTTACCGGCGCTCATGATGCTTAAAAGCAACAGCAAGGAAATTAAACCATTACTGCCTATGTACAAAAATATAAAATCTTCAAAGTTTATCCATTTGGTTGCTATCATCAATAAATAAACGGTAGTAAGCAGCCGCAGTAAAACATTTTGTAAAAAATTGGAGTAAATAGTCTGATACACCACCCGGCCCGTCATTTCCAGGTAGTTGAACACCACTATAAATAACGAAAGCGGGATAAGGTAGTAGTAATATTTAGTAAAAAATATCGAATTGCCTGTATACGCGCCCAATATTACCGGCTTAAGCGCAACATACAGCAGGGTGACTAACGCGAATCCGGCAAGGGTTAAACCGGCCACCCAGTGCATAAAACCGTTGTGCTTGTTATCTTCTGTACGATAAAAAGGAAAGTATTTGGCTATAATACTTGGCGCCCCCATACTGGCCACCAACGAATATAAAACTGATACACTAATGATCAGATTATAAAAACCGTATTGCCCGGCATTGGTAAAAAACGGAAAAAGCAAAACAGTGTTTACATAAGCTACCCCCATGCCCGCGTATGACAGGATGGTATTTTTATAAACCTGCTTTTTCACTATACCCATACCTGCAATTAATATTTAATACCAATACGACCGGTATAATCTATCCGGTTTAGCAGCAACGGTAATTTTTGGGCTTCAATATACTCATCAACTGCTTTGCGCGCGCCTTCCCAATGGCCATAATCGTCGATAATGATAACGCCGCCAGGTACCAATAAGGGATATAAGTGCTCCAACTCATGAGCGGTGGATTCATACCAATCAGTGTCCAGCCTTAGCAAGGCTATTTTGCCGGGCATAGTTTGCGGGATGCTATCTTCAACCTTGCCTTTTACATAATGTACCTTTGCCGCTGGATATTTAAGCGTACCTACATTTTGCTGTACCTCTTCTAATGCCGAGTAGCACCAAACAGATGTTGGATCTTCTTTAGCACTGCTGTTCATCAATTCGCCGGCGCCGGTACCGGTAAATATCTTATCGTGCTCAGTAGGCTCCGACATGCCCTCAAAAGTATCATACAAATAAATATCCCTTGTGGTATCTCCAGCTTTCACTAAGGTATCTATTGCCGCCATGGTGCTTCCGCCCCGCCAAACACCACATTCCACAAAATCGCCATGAATATTATTTTTCACAAGGTAGTTTACAGCGTTGCATAACGATGCTATTCGTTCCGGCGTGGTCATGGTGTATCTTTTTACCTTGTAGTATGTATCAAGTGTAGCTTTTTCAAAATCGGCAGGCAGGCCGTTAACAACAAGACGTTTATCGGGCTTTACCAGGTCGTAGCCTAAATTATTGATCACCTTGTGCATCAGTTTTTTTAACATGTTAATTTTTTTTTATTGATTGCTTTATTATACTGGTAAGTGTTTTTATTCTGTCCCTAATATCATAATTATTACGGATATGTGTTGCCTCCTTTGCCCCAAGTGAGGCTGCAAGTTCAACATCTTCTGCAATTCTTATCATACAGACAGCCATTCCCTCTATATCATGCTCTGCAACAAGAAAGCCTGTTTCCCCGTTAATTACCGCTTCCTTTATGCCGGTATGCTGTGTACTTACAATAGCCAAACCAGAGGAACCAGCTTCTAAAATAGTTACAGGAGTACCTTCTTTATCTCCGTTGGCCGCTGTTACTGAGTGTTGCACAAAACATCGCGACTGCTGTATTAACGCTTTGATCTGGTCAGTTTTCAACACCCCGGTTAGTGTTATTCGCCCGTCAAGCCCCAATTCGGTTACTAATGATTTGGTTTCATCGAACAAAGGTCCCTGGCCAACCATCCAAAGTTTAGCGTCGGGAATTTTGTCAGCCACCAACTTAAAAGCCCTCACTACCGATTGAGGCGATTTCTTTTCTACAAAGCGCCCAACAGCCAAAAAATTCCTTTCTCTTCCGGCAATATTTAGTTGAGGAAACTTAATGGTATCAACTCCACAGGAAGCATTGGTTATTTTACCTGCGGGTGCCCCCAGATTGATTAAATCAATCACCATATCTGCCGATACGGATATAAACGCACTTCCGTATTCAAACAGTTTATTATAAAGCTTGCGGTAGCTTTTTACCGTTTCCCTGTGGTAAACATCGGCACCATGAAAATGCGTAGTTAATGGCACATTCGCAAGTTTACAAGCTTCGGTCACCATAGCCCCAACCATTCCATATTCCGCAAATACAGCGTCTATTTTTTCCTTTTTCAGGTAGTTAACCAGTGCTATTGTACGCACCCGGATACTCTTTTTTTTAAATAACCTTTTTTGTATTAAATAACTTAACAATCCAAGTTTGGAACGGATAAGAAACTTTCCTTCGTGGTCATAAACAGGAAAAGCACCGCCGTACAACACTTTTTTATTACCAGGCAACCTGTCAATGTGCTCCTGTACGAATGTTTCAGAAAAAGCGTCTTTGTTCGGCTTTATAATACAAAGATTAAATGCATCCATTACACGGCACCCTTGCTTTTTTGAGCTACAACTACATATAGGGAGGCATCACGGTCGCGTTGCGCCTGAGAGTGTATTTTATCAAACAGCCGAATAAAACTTTGCATCACAAACGCAAAAGGCGGCACCAAAAATTTAGGTAACTTTAAAAGGATGGCATCCTGAAAAAGCTGAATACCGCTTGCGGCAAGACCCATGATACCATGAAAAGACTCCACCTCAAAACCTTCAGCTTCAATTGTCTTCCTTAATCCGGCACTTGTCCATCTCCAGTAATCATACGGCGTAGGGTGATAATACCAATACCCGTGGGTAGTAAGGATAATTTTGCCGCCGGGTTTTAAAAGGCGCAAAGCCTCGGAAAGATAACTATGTGGAGAATCCACATGCTCCAGTACCTGGTTAGATAAAATGATATCGCAATAATTATCGGGCAATGATGTTTTACTATCGTAGTCAATATGATAATCTGCCAAGGGGTTCAAATCCAGATCGACACCAATGTATTTATCTACCATTGGCTCAATAACCGGACGGTAAGGCATGTCGCCACAGCCAAAATCAATAAGTTGCAGTTTATTGCCACCGGCAGTTAATTCCTGCATTATTTTTAAGGTGGCATCCCGCAGCTTTGTTAAATGGACATATCTGGTAGAAAACAAGGTTGGATTAAGCCGGCTATTGCTATTCATAACCGCAAATTTAATTTTTTTATTTTAATACGTTAATGTAAACATCAGCGATGGTCCCGTATTGTTGCTAAGGGCTATTTGCAAAATAAAACAGGCCCATATTCATGCGAACACAGGCCTGTTTTATTTTATTTTACAGCAGTTACTTAGTTGCCACAAATAGTTTATGAACCTCGTGAATGTTTAATGCCCTTTTATATATCCTGATCTCATCTACTCCACCTTTTGTAAGGTAATCATAATAGCTTGGATTGGCCGTCCCCTGGCTATCAGCACCGATATACAAATCTTTAGTTACATTACCATTCGGCGTAGGTATATTTTTGCTTGTCCGATCAAAAACACCGTCAACATATAAAGCAACTTCGTGCGAATCATAATTATATACAACCGTAAGCATATGCCACGCGCTTAAACCACAAACCAGTTGACCATAAGCAAATGGATCTGATCCGCCAGCAACGTTATATGTAATCGTGCCCGATTTTCCGACGATTGAACTTGCATTTAAAACGCCGCCAACCCCGGTTATCCATCCTTGCTGATAACCAACCTCGCGTTTGCTCAACACTGTAGTACCGTACGAAGGACTATAATTATCCAATTTAATCCAATAATTGATTGTAAAGTCAATACCATTTAACCTAAGTGCCTGCTTGTCGCTCACAGTTATAAAACTGCTGGTGCCATTAAAGTTATAAGCCGAATTTGCCTTTCCAAATCTGTCAGCAATACTGGTAACATCGTGCGCTGTTCCATTATAATTATGGCCCGAGAAATCATTAGCGCTATTATTAAATGGGTAATAAGCAATTAATCCTACGCCTAAACTATCTTTAACCGTTACCAAACAACTTACACTTTTAGTTTGGGCCACGTTACTTAACGAGATTTGGGATGTTCCTTCGTTTTTTGCTTTGATAATGCCGCCGTTAGTAACAGAAATTACAGAGGTATCTGACGATTTCCAAACCAATTTAGTGGTATCGTACGATGCCGGGGTTACCTTAACATTTAGTTTTACAACATTGCCGGTATACATAGTAAGGGTATCGGTTAATAATAGGCCTTGAAGCGGATCTGGCGTAGGCCCATCATCAATTTTGGTACAACTGCTGTAAAGCACAGCAAATAAAGGTATTAACAAAAAGTAATATCTTTTCATAATAAGGCTTGGGTGAATAATAATTTATTTAGTTAATTTTATTTGTCGAAAATAAATAATAATCGGTTATCTGCAAAATATATTATTAAACAACAAAGCCCCCCGGAATTACCGAAGGGCTTTGTATGATAACTTACTCCCCTGATTATTTTATTGGCTTGTGAATTTCTTCGCATTTATTTTACACTCATTTTAGTTCAGATAAATTTTGCCCAAACGGATGCTTTCGGCGTTGCTTTGATGTATTCATAAGCCTGAATATGCTCCATTGGTTCCTCTATCGGGAATTTGATGGCCAGTACAATCCTAACGTTGGTACCGTCGGCACCAAAACTGTTGCTTACATAACCCTTTAAGTAACCCGGCAAATAAAAGCTGCCTGTTCCTGCGAAGAACGGCCGCTGAGCGATCCATTATGATATCCCTTAAAAACCGGCCAAGTAATCAACCAATGCGTCAAGTTCATCAACGGTATTATAATAATGCGGTGATACCCTGATGGCCCACTCCACTTGCTTTTGGTCAAAATCGATAACCGCAAATTCACGATAAGACGGTACCACATTGATATTATGCTGTAAAAACTGCTTCACCAGGTACTCTGCCGATGAGTTTGCCACGGTGAACGTAACAGACGAACTCAATTCTGGCCCTTGATCCAACACCCTAACATTTGGTATTGATGCTAAACGGGTTCGCAAATAGGCAGATAGCAGTTTAACCTGCTGCCAGATCCGGTCTTCGCCAACGGCCAAACAGTACCTGATAGCTTCGGCGCTGCCAACTACAGTAGCGTAGGCAAACTCCCAATCTTCAAAACGTTTGGCATCTTGCTGTTGTTCATATTGGTCTTTTTCTGTCCACCGCGCGCCGCGCATATCAATAAACAATGGCTCAAGTTTGGTTTGTAAGGCTTTATCCGAGATATACAAAAAGCCCGAACCACGCGGCCCCCTTAAAAACTTGCGGTTAGTTACCGATAAAAAATCGCATTGCAGTTGCTGTACATCCAGTTTCATTTGCCCGGCCGATTGGCAGGCATCCAAAATATACCATGTTTTATCACCGTGTTCCTGGCAATATTTAACGTAGACGGCTGCAATCTGGTTAACAGGCTGCACCAGGCCCGAATTGGTGGGGATATGGGTTATAGCCAGTAACCGGGGCTTAAGTTCATACAATTTAGCTTCCAGGTCTGCAAGATCGACACCACCAATGGCGGCATTTTTTATGTGGACGATATCAATCCCACACCGTTTTTTGAGCGATAGAAAATGGAGCTGGTTTGAGATATAGTCGTCGCAATCGGTTAAAATAATATCCCCAGCTACAAATGGAATGGCAGATAAAGCCCTGATGTACGAGTCGGTAGCGCTTGCTGTAAAGGCGATGTTGCCGGCTTTGCTATTGATAAGATGGGCGGCCAGTTCATAAAATTCGGCAATGGCATCGGCCTTTGCTGCTGCAGCTTCATATCCGCCTATCTCTGCTTCCAGCTTAATATGGCCGGTAATGGCATCGGTAACTACGTTGGGCATCAATGCGGCGCCGGCGTTATTTAAATGGTTAACATAGGTGCAGCCGATGGTATCGTTTCTGAACTGCTCAATTTCGGCGGCAGTGAATATGCTGTTGGCTAATAATTTCATAAATGTTTACCTGTTTGTTTACTGTGGATGATAATTCAAAACTACCAACAAGCCCTTGCATAAAAATCGCTTATTGGCCTGTATTGCGCATGTTTTAATTAATTTAGCCCTTAAAACGGGTAAATTATGTACACGCTTGACGACTACGACAAAAAGCTGCTGCGTTTATTACAAAAAGACAACCGCCTTACCGCCCAGGCCCTGGCCCAAATGGTAAACCTTAGCGCATCGGCTGTACAAAGGCGGCTGGCTAAACTGCGTGATGAAAAAATTATTGAGGCCGATGTAGCTATCATTTCGCCCGCAGCCGCAGGGGTTGGGCTAACCTGCATAGTAGATATCTGTATGCAGGAAGATGGCTCCCGCACCATCGAAAGATTTAAGGCCGAAATTGAAAATTGTCACGAGGTATCCCAGTGTTACTACGTAACCGGCACCTACGACCTGGTACTTATTGTTAACACCAGGGATATGAAACACTACGAGCAATTCAGCAAAAAATATTTTATGGATAGCCCCGATGTGCTGCGTTTTTATACCCATGTAGTAATGGATAGGTTAAAAATGAGCTATGGGGTTTATATATAGGCCCTTACTGCAAGGCGACAGCTATAACGGATAAGCAGGTGTTTTATGATAACATTAATTACCAAAAACAAGCGCAACAACTGGCATCTAATGTAATTAACAGGTTATTTACCCGGCAAAGTAGCCCTTATTTTTTTAACTTCAGATGCGATAACCAGGCTGCTATTGTTACCAAAATTACTCCTGATATAGGTTAGCACACCGGCTATTTCGGCATCGCTCAAAAAATTGTGCATTGGCATTACGCTGTTGTATGGCTTGCCCTTAACGGTAACCGGCCCTTCAAGACCACTTAACAACACCCTTATGGCTGGCTCCTTTTCCATGTATTTGCCGCCGGTTACCCACTCCGATCCGCCCAGGGGCGGGAAAAGGTTGCCATCGCCCTTGCCATTTTTTTGATGACAGCTGGCACAGTGCGTGGCGTAAATTTTTGCACCGCCTTTAAGCATCCCGGTAGCAAAATTATTACGTGCCTTATCAGGTATTTTAAAATTGGGCAGCTTTTTACGCAGTTCCATTTTGGCCAGCATGGCGCTGGTAAATTTAGTTTTATCGCCCTGGTAAAAAATGCGCCACACCCTCCCTAATTCGGTATCACTCACATATAATGAGCCATCGGGCCCTGTGGATAAACCCATGGGCCGGCAAAGCGCATCGCTTACACTTACCACGGTGTTGCGGCCCGCAAAACCATCGGCAAATATCTCCCACTTACCAGTTGGCACGCCATTTTTAAAGGGCACAAAAGCGACAAAAAAACCAGCCTGCGGATATGGCGATCGGTTGGTTGAACCATGAAAAGCCACAAAAGCACCATTCTTATACCTGGCCGGGAACTGGTTGCCGGTGTAAAACAACAAATCGTTGGGTGCCCAATGCGCCTGGAAGGCAATCAACGGCTGGGCATATTTTGCGCCATTGCCCGCTTTTATGCCATCGCCGCCATATTCGGGGTTTAACAGCTTTTTATGTTTAATAGGGTCATAATAGTAATATGGCCAGCCTACATCTGTGCCTTGTTTTATCTTTAAAAACTCCTCGGCAGGCATAACAGCGCTTTGCCAGGCGCTGAATTTTTTAGGGAACAACAACCGCAGGTCGTCGCGGCCATGGGCTACAACATACAGGCAATTATCAGCGGTGTTCCAATCCATAGCTACCACGCTACGAAGGCCGGTGGCGTATCGGATACCATCTTTTTGCTGCTGGTTGGGTTTGGCTTCATCAAACTGCCATATGCCGCCGTACTCCTGCAACAAGGGGCAACCTTTTATCCCCGGCGAACCTGGAACCCGGTTTTGCACCTGGCAAGCGTTGGATGGCGCGCCAAAGGCCACGTACATATGCCCGGCATCATCAAAAGCCAGGGGTTTGGCATCATGCTCGTGCTCGCCGTGAGCATCGTGTAATATTAATTCCAGCGGACCATCGGGCACCAAGGTGTTGGGGTTTAATTTAGTTCGATAAACGTTTACCTCCGAACTGAAATACAGATAACCCTTATGCACCCGCATACTGGTACCATAAGGCCCTTTATCATCATAGTTGCCAAATTTTTTAATCGTATCTACCTTGCCGTCATGATCGGTATCCCGTGCCGCAATGTTGCCGCCGATAGAATCGGGAAACCTGAGTTTTACATAAATATCGCCATTGGTATTTACGGCCAGGTGGCGCGCCCTGCCGACCAGGCTATCAATGGCAATTACGGCTTTGAAATTACCAGGCAGGTATAGCCCGCCGTTGTTTTTATCGGCAGTTAGCGTTTTATCTGAATGTTTAACTAAAACAAAAGCGAGTGTTATTGCCGCAATTGCCGTGGCCAAAAGCACCGTAACCGTTTTTCTTGCTCCTAAAAAAATATTTTTCTTCATCCGGGAATTATACGCCGACTATGAATCGGCGGCAGGTATTTGCCGGTAGTAAAAGGAATTTGAACGGGAAATGTTTAGAGAATTTATGTTAAAGATAAAGAAGTGGCCTATCAAAAAACAAATTCAACTTATCATTTACGACTTAGTACTATCTACTTGCACAGCACATGCATGCTGTCGGCTCTCCGTTTGTAGCACTCTTTAGCTATCAGCATTTTCATTAAAATGTAATGATATTATTACACGTCAAACCCATACCCTGTTTATTAGGATGAAAATCAATTGCTTGTATACTTTTTAAAAAGTCGCAAATGTTAAATTTTTGACTTCAAATGTTAAATCTCCGGGTGCAATTGTTAAATAAGTTTGATTACTAAAAACTTAGTTATACCTTGGCTTCCATAAACTACCTTATGAAAATCACAATTACTGCACTAATAATACTCCTGCTTGGTACAGCTTCCGTTTTTGCACAAAACACCTATTCTATCAAAGGCGGAGTTGCCGATACGGCTTCAAATTCTAAATTAACCAACGCTACCGTTGCTGTTTTAAATGCCAAAGATTCTATCCTGCAAAAATTTACCCGGGTAAACGATGGCCAGTTTGCCATCAACAATTTAAAAAAAGGTAAATTCATTTTGCTCATAAGCTACTCTGGCTATGCCGATTTTGTGGAGCGTTTTACGCTCGATTCGGCACATACCACGCACGATTTTGGCCGCATAGGCATGATACTTAAAACGCAGTTGCTTAAAGAGGTTATTATAAAAGCCCAGGTAGCAGCTGTTAAAATTAAAGGCGATACCACCGAATTTAATGCGAAAGCTTTTACTGTACAACCCAATGCCAAGGTAGAAGACCTGTTGAAAGAGCTTCCGGGCATACAGGTTGATAAGGATGGTAAAATTACCGCCCAGGGCCAAACCGTAAGTAAGGTTTTGGTTGATGGCGAGGAATTTTTTGGCGATGACCCTACCCTGGTTACCAAAAATCTGCGTGCCGATATGGTAGATAAAGTACAGCTTTATGATAAAAAGAGCGACCAGGCGGCATTTACCGGAATTGATGACGGGGTGAAAAATAAAACCATCAACATTAAACTTAAAGAGGATAAAAAGAACGGCTACTTTGGCAAAATAGATGCCGATGGCGGCACCGGTAAATATTACCAGGAGCAGGTATTGTTCAACAGGTTTAAGGGTAAACAAAAGTTTTCGGTGTATGGCACATTGGGCAATACAGGCAAGGTGGGCTTAGGCTGGGACGATAACAGCAAGTACGGCGGCAGCGGCGGCCTTGAATTTGGCGATGGTGGCGAAATATATTTTAACGGCGGCGGTGGCGACGACCTGGATTCGTTTAGCGGGCGGTTTGATGGCGAGGGCATCCCGTTAGCCAGATCGGCCGGCGCGCATTATGATACCAAATGGGATGGGGATAAGCAATCAATTAACGGCAATTATAAAATAGGGTCATTAAACGTGGATGGTACTAAAAACACTATAGCACAAAACAACTTCGACGGTACATTTAACACCAACAACTCAGATCAAACGTTTCATAACCACATGTTCCGCCAAAAACTGGATTTAACCTACCAGGTGAAGATAGATACCAGTCAAAACCTGAAGCTTATGGTAGATGGTACATCTAAAGACGCCATCACCAATACCAAATATGATTATGTAAGCAATTATGCCAACGGCGGGTTACAAAACACCAGTAAGCGTAATGTTGATAATGATGTAAGATCGAAGATATTTAACGCAAGCGCTTTTTATACTAAAAAATTCAAAAAGGTTGGTCGTACCTTTTCGTTAAATGTATCAGAATCGCTTAACCAAAGCGAGTCGAAGGGTTATTTGTATGCCCGTACAAAATCATATGATACAACTGCTACATTAACCCAGGATACAATTATCGATCAGCGCAAGGTATCAAACATAAAAAGCAACGTGTTAAATACCAACCTTACCTATACAGAACCGCTTACCAAAAAGCTTTCGGCAGTGGTAAACTACGGCATCAACCTAAGCAACAGCAGTTCTGACAGGCGCTCCTATAACGATCCGGGAGGTTCCGGGAATTATACCACGCTTGATACCACGGTGAGCAACTTTTATAAATTAAACCAGGTGGCCAACCAGTTTGGGCTTAACCTTAATTATAAAGGCAAAAAAGCCACATTCAATTTTGGGTCGAGGGTGTCGATGGTAAACTTTAAACAAATAGACGAGATCAGAAATATACCTGACAGGACCCGTAATTTTGTGAACTGGTTCCCGCAGGCTACATTTCAATACCGCTTTTCGCAGCAGGAATCTGTACGATTGAGCTACAATGGTAATACAACACAACCTACTATCGACCAAATTCAACCCGTACTGGTAAATAACGACCCGGTAAACAGAACAATTGGTAACCCCAATTTAAGGCCGTCATACACCAATCGTTTAAATTTTAGCTATAACTCTTATAAAGTGCTCAGCGGGCAGTCCATTTGGTTATATGGTTCATACTCCAATACCTACAACCCTATTGTAAGCAACGTTACCACGGTAAATGGCAGAAACACATATGTGTACACCAATCTTAACGGCAACCAAACGGTAAATATGTATGCAAGCGCCTACTTTGATAGAAAAATCCCCAAAGTAGATGTAAACGCTGGTTTAGGCATTAACGGAAGCGGTAATACTTATTACAATTTTGTTAAGTACAACGATGGCCCCAACGCCTTAAATAAAACACAATCATACACTTACAGCCTCGATTTCAGGTTATCCAAATACAAACAAAAGAAGTATGATATGTGGGGTTCGGTAGGGCCTACCTATACTGTTAACTCCTCGTCGTTACAAACTAATATTAATAACAACGGCCGGGGCTTACAGGCAAACGGAGGCTTTAATATTTACCTCCCCCTGCACTTTAGTATCAACTCCGATGCTACATACCAATACAACGCGGCAACACAATCATTTCCACAGGATTTTAGGAAAACGATCCTGAACGCAACTATCGGTAAAACTTTCCTTAAGGATGAAAGCATAAAAATATACCTGGCCGGCAACGATTTGCTGAACCAAAATACCGGCTATAACAGGACAGGCAATGCCAATCAGCTCACGCAGGAAAGGTATACCGCTATCAGGAGGTTCTTTATGCTTTCGCTTGTTTGGGATTTTAACCATGTTGGTGGCGGCGCGGCCCCGGCAGCTAAAAAATAATTGATCATGAAAAAACTTATTTTATATACAACCTGTTTATTCATGCTTGGGGCCAATACACTGTTTGCCCAAAACAAGCATTTTACTACCAATGGCATTATTGAATATGAAAAAAGCGTAAACATGTACGCTGTTTTTCAGAAGATAATTGATAAAGACAACGAGGCCTGGCTGCAACCTGCTTTTGACTCCTATAAAAAAACGCAGCCACAATTCAGGAAACTGAAAAGTACCTTAGCTTTTGGCAACAACAAAACCATGTTTACCCCCATTGAGCCGGAAGCTGAGGGCAATACTTTCTTTTTAGATAATCCGATGGTTGGGCAAAACAATACTGTACAAACCGACCTGAACACCTATATCAGCGTTGATCAGAAAAAGGTTTTTGAATCGTTGTTTTTGGTGAAAGACAGCGTACGCAAAATAAACTGGAAGATTACTACCGAAACCCGCGAAATTGCCGGTTTTACCTGCCGCCGCGCAAACGCGCTGGTGCTTGATTCGGTTTATGTGGTAGCTTTTTATACCGATGACATTACAGTACCGGGCGGCCCCGAATCATTTGCCGGCCTGCCGGGCATGATATTGGGCCTGGCCATTCCCCACGAAAACGTAACCTGGTTTGCCACCAAAGTAAATGAGGTGCCGGTTGATGAAAAAGCCCTTGCCGCCCCAAAAAAAGGAAAAGCAGTGAATCGCAAAGAGCTAACCGCTACCCTAACTGATGTAATGAAAAATTGGGGCAACCAATCAAATATCTATTTAAAAGCCTTTATCCTGTAACCTATCATAAACTTAAGCAACACCCTGTTATGCCCGGCATAGCGGGGTGTTTGTGTTTTAGGGGCGAATGTGCAACTCTATCATCGGCCATACAATTTGCCTGATAAACTGCGGATGAAACAGCAAGGGTATGGGCGCTATCACCCAAAACAAAGTCCATAAACGGCCTGTGAACGGGTGTTTTAAAAAAGCAGCCCCACCATCTGTCAATATCTTTTCCAGCAGCACCGTAACTCCCTGGATAATAAAATAAAGCATAGGCAAACCATACCCGCGATTTACCGGCACGCTAAGCGCCAGTTCATGCAACAGGCCCGAGAAGCCGAAGGCGACCATCAACGCCGCCCCCGGCCCTATTTTATTACGCAAGGGGCGAAAGATAGTTATGGAAGTCATTTTGCTAAAGGCCATATTCCAACGTTCGCCCCAAAATCCAGTAAGACTCATGGCCCTGGCAGGTTGTTTAAATAGGTAATAGGTATTTAAACCTTTGTCCACATCCCTTTGTAATCCACCAATAATTTTCGTTCCAAATTACACAAATCCAAGGCCTGCATCTCCTAAAACCAACCGCAACACGCAAAAGCGCGGCTAAAAACGCATCCCCATGTTGATATATTGCACAAGCATCCAACTAAAAAATCTACTTTTTAACCCGCAATTTCTTTGTCGAGTTATTTAGTCTGTTCATCGGCACATTATGCCTCCTTGGGTACACACCTCCCATATTTGAGTCGTTGTTTCACCACTTAAAAAAACGCTATGATCTCACATCGACTATTTTTTTTCATTTAAAACCCCGATAAGTCAATTATGAGATCATCAATTCAAATTACAGGCTTGCTGCTAATAGTGCTCAGCTCCTGCCAGTCAAAACTATACAATACTCCCGCCACCCGTGCTGTTTCTGTAAAGCGGCTCATCCCACCGGCGGGTATGGTGTATATCCCATCTGGTACTTTCCAATACAAACTGCTGGATGATGATAAATCCGAAAAACGCAATGTAAGTGTAAGCGCTTTTTTTATTGATAAAACTGAGGTAACCAACAAGCAATACCAGGCCTTTGTAAACTGGGTTGCCGATTCGGTAGCCATTACAGATTACCTGCACGATGATACCTTTTACCTGCCATCTACCGGGGCAACCGTGGGCAAAAACCGAAAGGAGATCAGGCTGATAGACTGGAGTAAAGTACACAAGATTTCGCCATTGTGGAAACGCGCACCGGCGGATGTAAAAGAAAAACTTGCCGGTATGATGACCATGATTAACGGCCAGCGCACGCCCGATCCGGCATTGATGAACTACCGGTTTTACTATGTGCGCATGGATGGCGAAAAAAACAACCAGTATGTAATGGATACGGTTGGCGTTTATCCTAACGAGCATGTATGGTCGACAGATTTCCCGAACGCGCAAATGACGGTAATGGATGCCAACTACTTCAGCAATAAAATTTACGAGTATAACCCCGTAGTTGGAGTAACCTGGAAACAGGCCCGTGCTTATGCCGACTGGCGCAGTACGCAGTTAAAGGTGCTCATCAGGAACAATCCCAATCTTAAAAATTTTAAACTAAGTTTTGGGTTGCCTACCGAGGCGCAATGGCAATACGCCGCCGAGGCCAAGCTCGATCCATCTGATACCGTAGAGCGTACGGTGAAAACCACTATTGATAAAGCTACCGGCAAAGAAAAACTTTCGCTCAACTTTAAACAGGGCGAGGGCGCTTACTCCAGCGATGGATCAACATTCACGCTACCGGTTACCTCTTATACGCCCAATGCATTTGGCATTTACAATATGGCCGGCAACGTATCTGAGTGGACTATGGACGCTTTTAGTCCTTCGGCTTCGCAACTGGTGAATGATTTAAACCCGGCATTGCTGTATGATGCAACCGATAAAGATTCGCCCTTGCTAAAACGAAAGGTAGTGCGAGGCGGATCATGGAAAGATAACGGCGAGATGCTGAACAGCGATACCCGCAGTTTTGAAGATCAGGGCAACGCCCACTCCTATATAGGTTTCCGCTGCGTGATGGCCGCCTTTGAACTCCCCGGCGAGCAGGTAAAAACAAGAAAATACGCTAAACGATAATTTTATGAAAAAGATAATAATAGTGATTGAAACCCTTCTGCTGATCGGTTTAGGCAGGAGTATGGCCTTTGCGCAGGGAATGATGGCCGATAGTACATTAACAGATACCCTGCCGGCATATGATAATTTAATAAAATCGGCCGATTTAGGGAAGGCAAAACCTTTCCCCTATCCAAAGGCTAATGCCGCCAACATCAGGCTATATGCACAGGTTTGGCGGGATATCGACCTTTCTGATTCGGGCAATAGCATCCTTACCATCCCCGGTAAATCCCTTATGGAAGATATCATGAAGGGGATAAAAGCAGGCAAGCTTACGCCTTATGAAAAAGAGGATCTGAAAAGGAAACTCACTGCCAAACAAGGGGAGCTACGCTTTGCCGACTCGGTGCTGATACCAATTTTTGATAAAGACGGTAACCAAACCGGCTCCAGGATGGCGCTTAACGAGTTCAACCCCGATAAAGTACGCCGTTTCCGGATTAAGGAAGATGTGTTTTTTGACAGACAACGCGGCCGGGTTGATACCCGCATTGTAGCACTGGCCCCCATGATGCACATCAGCACATCGGCCGATCTGGCAGATAACCTGGCATTTACCCCGGCCTTCTGGCTGTATTTTCCGCAGCTGCGGTATACCCTGGTACAGGAGGATGTGAGCAACCCGGATAAAGACATATTTGATTTTACCATGGACGATGTGTTTATGCAGCACAAGTTTTCGGCCTATCTGGTAAAACAAGCGTCGCCCGGTGGGGTACAAAGCGGGCAACTTGAGCCAGGCAGCACCGAAGCTGTATTGCTTGAGCAAAAAATTGCCGATCTGAAAAAACACATCTGGCAAAACCCCAAGGGGATAAACGCAAAAAATTTAGCACAAACAAATAGCAAAAAGGAGGATAAGCTATGACAACGCAAGCAAAATTATTGAAAGAGTTTTTATTGATGATGGTAATATCGGGGCTGTTGTTTTGCTGCGGCAAGGCCAGTGCCCAGGTACTGCCCGAGTACAGTGCATTCCCAACATCATCATTTGGCGTACAGGTTGGTACGCAGGGATTAGGCATACAGGGATCATACAGTTTTTTGAAATCATTTAACGCCAGGATAGGTTTCAATGCCTTCCCGGGGATGACGGTGCAGTACAATGGCCGCGATGCGCAATTTAACCGCACATCGGTATTTGCCATTGCCGATTGGCAGCCCCTGTACGGCCAAAGCGATTGGCTGGCCCGTAAGTGGTATATATCTACCGGTATTGCTTATTATTTTTCAAATAATGTGAACCGCGAAGGAATAGGCACTACGCCCAATTACACTATCTATATGTCGAAAGTAAGACCCTATATCGGCACCGGGCTGGGTAATATCCACCTGTTCAAAAACATAGGTATGCGTACAGATCTGGGTTGGTTTATTCCAACCAGTTCGGCCACATCAACCTATGACGATAAGGCCACCAAAGTGAGCAGCGGGTTGCGGGGCCTGCTGCCTGGCCTTAATTCGGCCGTAACCATTTATGTAAAATTCTGATCTGTAAAACCATTAAAAATCAAATATCATGTTAAAGAGCAAAAAAATCAACTGGCTGCATGTAGCCATTTCCTGGGGTGCCAGTATAGTTATCCTTGGCGCTATGTTTAAAATTAATCATTGGGGTGGGCAGCTTGGCACCTATATGATAGGGCTTGGTTTATCGGTAGAAGCCCTGCTGTTTTTTACCCTGGGCTTTTTCCCTCCGGCCGAAGAGCCGGAATGGGAAAAGGTATATCCCGAATTGGCTGTTGATTATACCGGCGAATTCCCAAGGCATAGGCAAATGCATCAAACCAATGGCGTTACCGCCGCCCTTGACGGCTTACTGACCCATGCCGACTTAAGCCCCGAAAAGATTAACAACCTGGGCGAAGGGTTAAAACAATTTTCGGATAAAATGAGCCGGATAAACGCTATAGCTGATGCTTCATTAGGGACAGACGAATTTGCGGCGAAGCTAAAAAATGCTTCGTCCAAGTTTGATCTGTTGGGTACCATGTTCGAAAAAGCATCGGCCGGTTTTGCCACCATTGCCGATAGCCGCGATGATGCCCATGCCTACCAGCAACAGGTTTTAAAACTTACCCATAACCTGGCACATTTAAACTCATTGTATGAAGGCGAACTGAGCGGGGCCGATAATAACCTGCGCCGCATTAACCAGTTTTACCAGGGGCTTACCGGCACTTTGAATAGTTTGCATGAATCAGCCGGCGAAACCAGGGTGTTTAAGGACGAGGTGAACAAACTGGTGCAAAACATATCATCATTAAATGTTTACTACGCCAACATGCTTTCGGCCATGAACCAGCAGCGGATGCAGTAAAAGCGGGGGATGGAGTTTCGGGTTGGAACGCTGGCAGAGGATGATGGATATGTGTGGTGGCGAAGACTCACCCCGACGAGGCTGCGCTGGCCGGGGTGAGTCTTAACCAGCGTTCAAAACCGATAGTTCTAATAACCCCCAATACACTATGGGTAACAACATCCTACAAGATGTGTACACCCGGCAACCCTATCAAACAATTAATAAATCAATTTAAAACTTTAAAAAAATGGCTGCAGGAAAAGAAACCACCAGGCAAAAAATGATCAATATCATGTACCTGGTTTTATTGGCAATGCTGGCCCTGAATGTATCAGAAACCATATTAGACGCGTTTAAAACCATAAACGACAGCTTAACCGCCTCGGCGGCAAATGTGGGTAATTCGGTACAGCAATTATTCAGCACTTTTGAGCAAACCCGCCTTAAGGAATCGCCCGAAAGGGCCAAACCTGTATATGAAAAAGCAAAACGGGCAAGGGAAGCAACAACAGAGCTGGATACTTACATCAGGGACATCAAAACAGAACTTAGTAATCAAAGCAACGGATACGACCTTGTAACAGGCGATTTAAAACAGCGCGATAATCTTGATATCGGCTTTGATGTAATGATTAACAAAAAGCGGGCAACGGCATTAAAGCAAAAAATTAACGATACCCGCGAAAGGCTGCTCACCTTATTAGGGCCGCAGGATAGTAAAACGGTATCGTTCAATCTTAATGCCGATGACCCGGTAAAACGAGGCCCCAGCCACCGCAACTGGGAAGAGTTGAACTTTGGCGAAGGCGTACCGCTAACTGCCACGTTTACTATACTATCCCGTATCCAGGCTGATAACAAAAATGCCGAATCGGAAGTGGTGAAAAAAATCCTGGGCAAAATGGACCAGGCTGTGGTGAACCTGGATAAATTTGAGGCGGTGGCCGTGGCGCCAACATCATACCTGATACAGGGACAGCCTTACACCGCGCAGGTATTTTTAACTGCTTATGATTCACGCTCGACCCCAACTGTACAGGTTGGCGGCAGCCCAATATCAGTTAAGGATGGCCGGGGTGTGTACAACGTAAATACCAGCCGCGAAGGGGTATTTAACTGGAAGGGTACCATCAGCGTAAAACAAACCGATGGTACTATAAAAACCTATACCACGCCCGAACAGCGTTATATTGTTTCAAGGCCATCGGCTGTGGTATCGCCCGATAAGATGAATGTATTTTATATTGGGGTGGATAATCCGGTGTCCGTTTCTGTACCAGGTATCCCCTCGAAAAGCATCAGGATAGGAATATCGGGCGGTACGCTCAATGGCTCCGAAGGTAAATATGTAGCCAGGGTAACTACTCCGGGCACGGTGATTGTTTCGGTATCGGCAGAAATTGCGCCGGGTAAAGTGCAGGTATTAAGCCATACTCAGTTCAGGGCCAAACGCATTCCAGATCCTGTTGCCAGGTTTTCGGGCAAGTCAGGCGGCAGCGTACCTACTGTGGCGCTAAAGGCCCAGAATGCAATTTTTGCCATGCTTGATAATTTTGATTTCGATGCCAGGTTCAAAATCACCCGGTTTAGCCTCATCATAGCCAATCCGCGCGAAAACGCATCGGTACAGGTTGGATCGGGCAATACCCTGAATGATTCCATGACAGCGTCGCTTAACAGCATCAAGCCAGGCTCAAGGGTAATTTTTGATAATATTATAGCTGTTGGGCCCGATGGTTCGCCAAGGCAACTGGCGCCGGTTGCGCTCACGGCCAATTGAGTTTAAAACCTGGAGTATTAGAACGGTTTTAATTCCCTCCCACGGTATGGGCCAATGCTATTAAGTTAAGGAAAATATTAAAATTTCAGTTTCGCGCAGAGACGCCAAGACGCTAAGGAAAAATAAGCAAATCACTTTGCGCCTCTGCGTCTTTGCGCGAAAAAACCTCTTAACTTAATTGCATTGCCCCCTTCCCCAGGGAAGGAATCGCGCAAGTCCTCGGCCTTTTTTATTGCCCCGAAAACCCCAGGTTTGAAACCCATCGCTATGGATAGTGTCGCGCTGACAGGGGGGGCCTTGTTTCAAAGTCGTTCATTTTTTCTTTTTCATCAAACTAAAACCCTACCTTGTATTAACCAATTAGTTATGAAAAGAAAAACCTTTATCCGTTTAGGCGGCACACTTATGGCTACACCTTTTTTATCTCCTGTTATCAGCCTGGCCGGCCAGACCCCGTTACAGAACTGGGCGGGCAACCTTACTTACAGCACGGCTAATGTGCAGTATCCGGCTACGGTGGCCGAGGTACAACAGCTAATAAAAAAACACAGCAAGCTAAAAGCGCTGGGCACCCGGCACTGTTTTAACCGCATTGCTGACAGTAAGGACGACCTGGTTTCAACCAAAGAACTCAATAAAGTTATTTCCATTGATAAAAAAGCCATGACCGTTACTGTTGAAGGCGGTATAAAATATGGCGAGCTGGCCCCCTATCTGCATAAAGAAGGGTATGCCTTACACAACCTGGCATCGCTGCCACATATTTCGGTTGCAGGCTCAATCACCACGGCTACGCATGGTAGCGGTGTAAAAAACGGCAACCTGGCCAGCGCCGTAGCAGCGCTGGAAGTTGTTGTTGCCAATGGCAGCATAGTCCATTTTTCAAAAGCCACCGATCCGGAAAAATTCAACGCGGTAGTTGTTGGTTTAGGGGCCATAGGTATTATTACCAAAGTTACACTGGCCATTGAGCCCACCTACATGATGCGCCAGCGGGTGTTTTTGAAACTGCCCATGGCACAGGTAAAGCAGCATTTTGAAGCGATAGTATCTGCCGGTTATAGCGTAAGCCTGTTTACCGATTGGCAAAACGATTACGTAAACGAAGTTTGGATAAAAAGCCGCATGACCGAAAAAGACTATGACGGCCCCGAATTTTATGGCGCCAAAGCAGCCACCAAAAACCTGCACCCCATTTATGACCACCCTGCCGAAAGTTGCACCGACCAGTTAGGAGTACCCGGACCATGGTACGAGCGCTTACCTCATTTTAAAATGGGCTTTACCCCAAGCAGCGGTAAAGAGCTACAGGCCGAGTATTTTGTACCGATAAAACATGCCGTAACAGCCATCGAGGCGATTGCTAAATTGGGCAAACAGGTTGGCCCGCATTTATTCATAACCGAGATTCGCACCATAGCGGCAGATAGCTTGTGGATGAGCCCCTGCCATAATCAAACCTCGGCAACCATTCACTTTACCTGGAAACCCGAAACCGAGGCGGTTACCAAACTACTCCCCGTTATTGAAAAAGCCCTTGCCCCTTTTAATGCCAGGCCACATTGGGGCAAAGTGTTTACGCTCGATCCGAAAATGCTGGCCTCACGTTATGAAAAAATAGCCGATTTTAAAAAGGTAGTTGCTGAATATGACCCGCATGGCAAATTCAGGAACGCATTTCTGGAGCATAATATTTATGGGGGATAGTAGCCAGGTGGGAAGAATAGTGTTTTAAATATTTTAATTTTTATCTTATCTTTCTGCCTGTAAAGCCTTGTCATGTCCCGTTTGCGCTATTTGCTACTATTTGTCCTTATTGCTACATTTTATAAAGCTCACGCTCAGCAGGATATGGACCTGCATTTGAGTGATACTTTCCTGTCAGGTAAAAACATATTAAAGGTAAAACGCGATTTTCATGATCCTTATTTGTGGGTTTTAGCGCAAAATAACGAGGTTTATAGGATCAACAGTGTAACCAAAACTGTAGATAATTATACAAACCGGTTTGGTAGTTACAGCAATTTTCACTTCATTGATATTGCAGGTTGTAGTAATGACCTTGTTTTTATTGCAACTAAATCCGATAACCTGTTAGAATATAAGCAAGGCTCCATAAAAATTATAACAAATGCTGATGGTGTGTTAGGCGTAATCAATTCTATCGGCGTTGATTATAGCGAATCATATTTCACAAATAATACCAATGGTACGGGAGGCGTGTTTTTCGCAAAATCAATGCTGATAGGTACCGATAAGGGTATGTGTCATTACGATTATGAAAATGATAAGATGTTGTCCGGTTCTTCTCACGTTCCTGCCCGGGTGTTTGATGCATCCTATCACACTGAAATGTTTAGTAACGTTGAAGTGGGATCGTGGTCTGGCACAGAAAAAGACCAGTATCCGGTGACTAAGCGTACGTATGATGGCACGTATGTCGGTTATCTTTATTACGGTGATAATGGATTTGGCGACAATATTAACACGGCTTACTACACCCACGGCATTATAGACGATATTAACGGGCCGTCAAATTCAGCTTACCTAAACCAGCTTTGGGGGACAGAAAATGGCATCAATCAAAATTCCCATTTGTCGTACAGCCTCATGTGGCCTTATAAGAAGTATCTACCGGGCATAAACATTAATAAACTAACGTCAATTATCGGGTTAAAGGGCTTTGGTTATATCAACAATAAAGCTATCACCAAAGAGAATGTGCTGGCAGGATCTGATAACGGCTTGTATTTCAGCAACTCCGGCTACCACAATATTAGCGAAGGGTATCTGAATGTATACACCTTTACCCATTACAATGAATTAGGCAGCAAAAAGATAAATGACATTTGCGTTAACGCCACATCCTATACAACTCCAATTTGTGAGGATGGTATATGGGTTGCTGCTATTGACGGCCTCTATTTGTTAAAACCCGACTATGGCCCGTATTTAAACAAAACGCAACAGTTACAAGCCATAAATTTCGATGGACACGATATTAGTGAAAACAAAATGGAGATTTGCGCTAACACATCAATTAATGCTGTGGTTAACAATTATACTTATAACGGCAATATCATACAATGGTATAAAGACGGAAAAGAATTGTCTAATGAAAGTAAAGCCACATTCACCATCAAAGATCCTGGTGAATATTACACCATTTTATATGACCCCTGTTCCGCCCTACATTTCGAATCAAATCATTTAACGGTAACCCAAATAGCCGCCCCTGAATTTACCTTCAACTATCCCTACGTATTAAATTACTGCGCCGGCTCATCAGCGTCATTAAAAACCGACGACAAACCCAATTACCAATACCGCTGGTATAAGGATGGCGCAGTAAACGGCAATACAGCAGCCACGCTTGATAATATTACCGAAACCGGCAAATACAAGGTAGAAGTAAGCGCCTGTGCAGGCAATTGGGTAGCATCAAAAGAGGTGCAGGTGAACTTTATTGAAATCCCAACGCCGGCTTTGACCACCGATAAGGTAAGCTACTGCGATGGCGACCAGGCTGTACTATCGGCTAAAGTGCCTATTGATGCTTCGGCTATTTTGAATTGGACAAGCTACCAGTACGCTTGGTATAAAGATGGTAGCCCCATAACCGGCAGCGCTGCATCAATAAACGTGAGCCAGCCGGGCAAATATAAAGTGGTGGTATCCGGTTGTTCGGGTTCAGTTTCGTCGGCCGAATTGCAGGTCGAGTTCATTAAACTGCCAAAACCTGTTATCACTGCAAGTAAACCGGCATATTGCGTTGGCGATATGGCCCAACTAACCGCGAATGTTAATATAGACCCGTTTACTACGGTAAACTGGCTCAGGGACGGAAATATATTGGCAGACGAACAGGATAAAGCAAGCATAACAACCAATATAGGCGGCAACTATACGGTAACCGTTATAAATGCTGGTTCGTGCAATATCACATCGTCTGCATATAATTTAGCATTTACCGCACCGCCCACTGTCAGTATTCAACAAATTGTGAATACCACCTTATGCGATGGCCAAACGGTTGACCTTAAAGCAAGCTATACAAGCGGCACTGTTACCTGGAGTACCGGCGCTACATCCGACAAAATAAGCATCCAGCACTCTGGCACATTCAAGGCCACGGTTACAACAGCTGCTGGCTGTACGGTAGATGAATCTGCTATGGTGCAATATTTTTCCAACCCAACATTAAATATGCCATCGGCTACGCTTTGCCAGTACACCAATGAAAGTATTACGCTTACAGCCCCCGCCGGCTTTGCTAAATACGAATGGAACGGGCAGCCCGGCACCAACGCCTTTTCAACCAATAAATTAGGATCGGTTGGGTTAACGGTAACTGATAACAATGGGTGCCAGGCATCTCAAACCATTACCATAAGCAGCCACTGCGATGATATCCATATACCAAATGCATTTAGCCCCAACGGCGATGGCCATAATGATACCTGGGTAATAGCAGGCCTGGAAGGCGACCCAACCACCACTGTAAGGGTTTATAACCGCCTGGGCAGTATGGTATTTCAATCGCAAGGTTATGCCACGCCCTGGAATGGCACTTATAACGGCAGTAAGTTGCCCGCAGCAGTGTACTATTACGTTATCAGCACAAAAGGAACAAAACAGGTACTTAGCGGTGCTGTAACTATTTTTAATTAGGTTATTAAAAGTATCGGGCAAGTTATTATAATAATTGTCAAGCAATATTTTTTATTCCATATAAAATTGCTGTAGATTTATATAATCTATAAACCCAATTTAAAGCCTATGAAAATCCTAACTGAACCCATCGGGAGCATTCCGAGGTCACCTGAGCTTGTAACGGCCATTACCACGCAAGCCAACGCCGATCAACTCAATAAACTTTATACAGATGCTATTGCCGGCACCTTAAAAGAGTTTGAAGAAACCGGCTCACCCATTATTACCGATGGTGAGCAAACCAAATCCAGCTTTGTTACCTACCCGCTGGAAGGCTTAACCAACCTAACATCCGAAGGTATGACCATCAATTTTGAGGATGGTCACTCGCGCCAGTTGCCTTTGCTTATCAAAGGACCTTTCAGGTACGGTAATTATGCTTCAAAATACCTTGCCGCGGCACAAAAACTAACCAGCCTGCCCGTTAAGCAAGCCATCATATCGGCATCCGCGCTTAGCTTAATTTATCCGCCGGATGGTATTGAAGGCTATCCGCAAGCTGAATTTATTGCCGACCTGCTGAATGAATGCGAAAAAGATATCAGGCTTTGCCTGGAGCAAGGTGCTTATAAAGTACAAATGGATTTTACCGAAGGACGGCTATCCTTAAAGCTCGATCCATCGGGCGGCGTATTGAAACATTTCATTGGCCTTAACAATCAGGTTTTTGACCGCTTTACCCCTGAAGAGCAGCAAAAACTGGGCGTACACGTTTGCCCGGGCGGCGACCACGACTCGACCCATAGTGCCGATATTGATTACGCCGATTTTTTACCCGATTTGTTTGAACTGCACGCAGGCAGCTTTTATTTGCAACTGGCCAGCGAGCCCGACAGGATAAAAGTTTTGACGATCATTAAACAATACCTTAAGCCCAATCAGAAAGTATTTATTGGCGTGATAGATGTACTTAACCCGGTAATTGAAACTGCAGAAGAAGTGCGCGACAGGGTACTTGAAGCGGCAACCTTTATCAACACCAACCAGTTAGGCACCACCGACGATTGCGGCTTCTCGCCATTTTGCGATGACGTTTCAACAACCCGCGAAACTGCTTTTGCGAAGATTAAGGCAAGGATTGAGGGGACGAAACTGGCAGAGGCAGAATTGACGGTGTCAAATAAATCCGTTTAATTCTTAGGCCTTCCGGCATTGGCGGAGGGCTTTTTTTATGATCCAAAATAATCATTTGTGTGCCTAACTGTAATTCTCACCCATGAAAACAAAATATTTTGTCCATAGCAGTCAGTTTTACATATTATTAGAAGATCAACTCCTAACTATACATCACAATAACCTTATCAACCATACCATCACCATTAAAAAACAAATTTTCGACAGCATTTTTGCCGCTATCGGTATTATGGTAATATATGCTGATACTGTTTACACCGGTTAATACTTCCAACAATTCAAAATGCAGGTTGGGCAGTTTGCTCAGGGCGGTTTCCCAGTACAGCCTTACGTTGCTTTTGCCTGCAATAACGCCGCCGCAATCGGGGTATATTTTGAGGGCGTAGGGTGTTTGAATGCTAAAATCATCGGTGTAGTGCGCCATCAGCGTATTTAAATCCTGTTTATTCCAGCAGGTTATCCATTCGGCTGCAAATTGGGCTGCAAATTGTTGGTCTATCATTGTTTATATTCAAAAGGTCAAAAATAAAGGTTACTCTAAAAGCAAAGACCGGCGCTACATTTCTTTGTGGTAACGCATATAAAATTACCATTATTTGCGTTTAGTGTAACTTTAGCCGTTTAACTTTGTCCTATCAATACATCACCCAATAACAAATTGGGGCATCCTATGAGTAAAACATGCCCATTTTGACCCTCGCTAAGCGCTATACCGATCAGCAGCTCCTGGATTTGATCAGGACAGATAACCGCGGTGCATTTACCGAACTGTATAACCGCTACTGGGATAAAACCTATGCCGCAGCCCTGCACCGGCTTAACGACGAGCACGAGGCCGAAGAAGTGGTACAGGAGGTGTTTTTAAGCATCTGGCAGCGGCGGGCTACACTACAGTTAACGCACACAGTGGCTACTTATCTTGCTGTTGCTATAAAATATAAAGTGATTAACCACCTGGCCAAACAGCACCGCCGGCAATTGCAGCATGATGAACTTACCATCACTTCACCAATTGTTGCCGACAGCACCGCCGACTGGCTGCATGAAAAAGAATTGCGGCAACTGTTACAGAAAACCATCAGCCAGCTCCCCGAAAAATGCCGCATTGTTTTCCTGCTCAGCCGCGACGAAAATAAAACCTATGCCGAAATTGCCGCCGAACTAAACATATCGCAAAAAACAGTAGAAGCACACATGAGCAAAGCCCTGCGCGAATTAAGGGAAACACTGGGTGTATCGGCACCCGTACTGGCTTTCATATTGCTTAATGCAGACCGGTTTTTGTAAAACTATCCTTTGTACAATAGCTAACATTAATTATCTTTGAGTATGACAAGGTTAACGGTAGATATCAGTAGCAAAAAATCCGAAAAAGCTGTTAAAGCAGTCTTGGAGGCTCTTGGGTTAAGCTACGATATCGAGCAATATAGCAATACTGCCAAAAAGTCCCTAAATAAAGCAGAGCAACGAGTTTATAATAATCTTAAAAATTCCCTCACCCAAATTAAACTGCACCAGGAAGGTAAAATTGAGCTTCAAAACGCAAAAGAAGCCTTGGCAGAAATAGAAGCATCGCTTAAAAGCTAATATGGCCTTTGATGTTGTTTTAACACCAGGTTTTAAGAAAGATCTGAAGCATATCGCAAAAAAGCATAAGCAGATCTTACAGGATTTGAATATCTTGATTGATAAATTGATGAGCAACCCAACAATGGGTACCGATCTCGGTCAAGGTATTTATAAAATCAGGCTACCTATTTCAGGTACAAATAAAGGTAAATCTAGTGGCGCCAGGATAATTACCTATGTTATATTCATTAACGAGGTTGTTTATCTTTCAGAAATTTATTTAAAAAACGAATTTGATACCGTGGATATAACAAACGTTTTGGCAAGGCTAAAAGACGGCGGCATTATTTGATTAGCGCCATTAGCATCCCTTTACATTTTTAGTCACCTCCTTCCCCTTCAAAATAAATTTCATTTCCCACTAAGGGTATCCGCCCCCGCCGTTGACTATATGTACAAAAGGTAGATATATTTTACGATGGAAAACAACGGCTACGATATTAAAGAGCTTGCCCATAAGCTTGAAAACGGCACCATTACTCCCGAAGAAATGGCCTGGTTTGAGCAATGGTACCAGGGGTTTAATGATGAAGAAGTACTGCTTACGGGCAGCAGGCACTCCGGCATCAACGAGCTTAAGGATAGCATTTTCAACCGTATTTCATCACAAATGGAAGCGCCGGTGCAACCTAAACGTAAGGTTATTACCTTATGGCGCAACATAGCTGCTGCAGCGGCTATAGTGTTATTGGTTACCTTTGCGGCCTTTTACAAAAACGCCATCCTGGATATTGTCGACCCGGTAAAACAGGTGGATTTATTGAGCAAAGCGGGCCAGCACAGGCAAATCAGTTTGCCCGATGGTACCAGGGTGTGGCTAAGCCCGTCAACCCACATTAGCTACCCGGATAATTTCAGGGGGGCACAGCGTTTGGTAAAACTGGATGGCGAAGCCTTTTTTGATGTAAAGCACGATGCCGCGCATCCCTTTATCATTCAATCGGGGCCTATCAAAACCGTGGTGTTGGGTACCAGCTTTAATGTAAGGGCTTATACTGATGCAAAAACTGCCGAAGTTACCGTGGTAAGCGGCAAGGTGGGCGTGCTCACATCTGCAAGCGGCAAAAACCAGCGGCAGATCATGACGGCCAGGCAACGGGCGGTATTCAACAAAACTGGTGGCTTGCTGGTGAAAGAAAACTATCCCGATGCCGCAAAATTCCTTGGCCAGCGTAATGGCAATTATGATTTTGAAGGCGCATCAATGCAAACCGTTGCTGATGAACTGGCCCGGCAGTATGACGTGCAGATAAACGTGGACGCGCACATAGCCAACAGTTTATACTACGGGCATTTAAACACCACACGCCTTATCGGCACCGAACTTGATGTACTTTGTACCGTAATTGACAACACCCGCTGGCAAAAACTGGGCAATCAGTATTACATCCGGAAAACTATAACTAAACATTAACCTTTTGGCCGGGCTAATCAATCCGGGCATGAAAATCAATTCAAACCAGGGAAGCTTTTTACCGGCTTACCCACATTTAAAAAAACTCCACAAAATGAATAAAACCAAACCCACATGGTTATCCATGTCGATTTGCGCTGTACTGCAAATACCTATCCTGTTCCGAACGTTATTTTGCGCCATCGTTTTACTTATAGCAAGCCAGCACGTTTATGCGCAAAGCCCGCTGGATAAAACTGTAACCATCAGCATAAATAATGAACCCCTTAAACAGGCCTTAGATAAAATAACCGCTAACTGCGGCGTTAGGTTCACTTACAACCAAACCGTTGCCCAAAGCCCGGTAAAAATCAGCATCGACGCCAAAAAACAGCCTTTAGGCGATATATTAAAGCAAGCTTTTACATCTGCCCCTTTCAGCTTTTCGGTGTTAGATCAGGACGTCATGATTAAATATGATGCGGCGAAAATAAAAAAGTTGCCGACCGCCGTGGCAGGCGGCAAATTCACCCTAAGCGGTACCGTTAAATCAAAACAAAGCGGCGAAACCATTATCGGCGCCACCATCAGGGTGCCCGATGCCAGCCAGGGCACCTCAAGTAACGAGTACGGTTTTTACTCCATTACCCTGCCGGCCGGCACCCATCAGCTGGCCATCAGTGCTGTTGGCCAAAAAAGCGTTTTTTTGCAGGTGAACCTCACCGCCAACCAGCAGCTCAACATCAGCATGGATAATAATGAACATGCCCTGCAGGAGGTTACCATCAGCGCCAAAGCGCCCGGCACCCGCGATTTGGCCAGCCCGCAAATGGGGGTTGAACACTTAAGCATGCAGGAAACAAAAAACATTCCGGTTTTGTTAGGCGAACGCGATATTATCAAAACCATACAGCTGCTGCCGGGCATCAAATCGGCCGGCGAAGGCAGCGGCGGCTTTTATGTGCGTGGCGGCGCATCTGATCAAAACCTGATCCTGCTGGACGAAGCGCCTGTTTACAACGCATCGCACCTGCTGGGGTTCTTCTCAACCTTTAACTCCGATGCCATCAAAAACATCAGCATTTATAAAGGCGATATGCCGGCCCAATACGGCGGCAGGCTATCATCCGTGCTGGATATTAAAATGAACGAGGGCAACAACCAAAAGCTTGGCGTAAGCGGCGGTGTTGGGCTGATAGCCGCCCGGATTAATGTGGAAGGCCCCATCCAAAAAAATAAATCATCGTTCCTCATCTCGGCCCGCCGTACTTATGCGGATGCTTTCCTGGCTTTTTCTAAGGATTCTATCGCCAAAAAAAGTCAGCTGTATTTTTATGATATCAACGCCAAGGCCAATTATATTTTGGGCGATAAGGACAGGATTTTCTTATCCGGGTACTTTGGCAAAGATGTACTAAAGGCCAGCGATATAGCAGGCATTAACTGGGGCAATACTACCGGAACATTCCGTTGGAATCATATTTTTAACAGCCAGTTGTTTTCAAATACCTCGTTTATTTACAGCGATTACGAATACAAAATCAATATCAAGGAAGATGTAAATCAGTTCCTGGTTTTCTCGCAGATAAAAGACCTTAACCTGAAGGAAGACCTGCAATACTACGCAGGCGATAAAAACACCATCAGCTTTGGCTTCAATGCCATTTATCATACCATTAAGCCCGGCGAAATTTCGTCAACCGGCAATTCGGGCATTATATCGCAAAGCCTGCCAAACAGGTATGCGCTCGAAAATTCGATGTATGCAACCAATACATGGAAAGCATCTGATCGTTTTAACCTTACTTACGGCGTTCGGCTGTCGGCCTTTACCATCCTTGGGCAGGGCGATTATTATTCCTTTGATGCCGACGGAAACATCACCGGCTCAAAGCACTATTCATCGGGGCAGGCGGTTAAAACCTACGTCAACCCCGAGCCACGCATCGCGGCAGCATATTCGCTTAATGATTACAGCTCGGTAAAGGCATCGTATGCACGTAATGCGCAAAATTTGCACCTCATTTCCAACTCCAACTCTGGTTCGCCAACAGATAAATGGGTGGCCAGTACCAACGTTATTAAACCCGAACTGGCCGATCAGTTTTCGGTAGGCTATTACCGCGATTTCGCCGACCATAAATATGAGTTCACGTTTGAAACTTATTATAAAAAAATGCAAAACCAGGTTGATTACCGTAACGGCGCCAATATTTTTACCAATCAGCCTATTGAAACCCAGCTGCTTTACGGCAAGGGCCGCGCTTATGGTGCCGAGGTACTGCTTAAAAAGAAAACAGGTCGCTTAACTGGCTGGGTAAGCTATACCCTTGCCAAAACCGAACGCCAGATTGATGGCATTAACAACAACCAATGGTACAATGCCCGGCAAGACCGTACCCACGACCTAGCCATTGTAGCCATGTACAAAGCTACCGAAAAGTGGACCCTATCGGCCAATTTTATATACTACACCGGCGATGCCGTAACCTTCCCCAATGGCAAGTACCAGGTGGATGGGGCCAACTATTACTATTACACCAGCAGAAATGCCGACAGGATGCCGGCCTACAACCGGCTTGACCTTGGCGCCACCCGCCAGTTAAAAAAGAGCAGCAAATTTGAGTCGGATTTAACTTTTAGCCTATACAATGCCCTGGGTAATCACAATGCCTACCGCATTTATTTCCGTAATAATAAAGACGATGCCAGCCGCACCGAAGCCGTAAGGACTACCCTCTTCACTTTTGTGCCTTCCATCACCTATAACTTTAAATTTTAACTGTATGCACACCACTATAAAATATATGATACCCGCCCTGTTTGCCATAGCGCTATGCTCGTGCGAAAAGGCCATCAACCTGAAACTGAAAGATACCACGCCCCAATATGTTGTTGAAGGCGTGCTCACCAACGAAACCGGCGGATGCAAAGTAACCCTAAGCCAAACCAAAAACTTTACCGATAATAATGATATAGTAGGTATTGATGGCGCACAGGTAACCATTACCGACGATAATACCGTTTACCCGCTTACCGCATCGGGCGGCGGTATTTATAAAAACAGCACCCTGAAGGGGGCCTATGGCCATATTTATAAATTGAATGTGCTTGTTGCCGGCAAAACGTTCGCATCAACCTGCGCCATGCCCGCGCTGGTACCATTGGACAGCATTTACCTGGTTAAAAGCGACTTTGGCAACAACAAGGATGGTAGCATCCGTAAATTTGTAACCGTAAAATACCATGATCCGGTAGCTTCCAAAAATTACTACCGTTTTGTGCAATACGTAAACAACCGCAAAGAAGAATCGGTACTGCTGGATAACGATGAATTTACCAACGGCCAGGAAGTAAACACCCGCCTTAATTTCGACAACAATAACGACGACCCGGCCCGCGACATCCGGCCGGGCAACCAGGTAACCATCGAAATGCAAAGCATTGATCCGGCCGTGTACAAATACTTTTTCAGCCTTAGTACCGGTGCCACCGGCGATGGCAATAACGCCGCCCCCGCCAACCCGCTTAGCAATATTACCGGCGGTGCCTTAGGCTATTTTAGCGTGCACCCAATTTCCAGGAAAACACTAACCGCGCCGTAATGGGGCGCGGGTTGGGTGGCCGGTTCAAAAATATTGATATTTAGCGCTGGCCCCCCAACAAACTTTTTGACTTTTGAATTTTCACTTTTGAATTACCAGAGCGTCCCCCCCCGCTGGTAGACGCGGCGGTCAGGCTTTTCGTTACAAGTCCTCGCTTTGCCTTTGCCGCCCCGGCCTGCCCGCGCTGCGGGCTTTTCACTGCAATCCTTAACGCGAACTGCGGGTATACACCCCCCCGGATGAAATTAAACATCCGGGTGTTGCATATTTATTTAACGAAAATACGGTAGTTACAAACTACAAGCATAACCGTTCGAAGTCAGAGACATTCGAACAGCGGTAGACTACGGACAACCGGGCTTGTCAATACTTTTAAGATTTCTGGACAGATAGCGCAATTGTTTGCCTATTGCTTTTCTGATGGCGGACGGCTTCTTGTTTTTCTTTTGCGCTATCTTCAAAAACTCTTTTCTTGCTGCCTGCCTGTAGGTACGGGGCTTTTTCAAGTGCAAGGCATGACAATAGATTTCTTCAATGAGTTCTTCTGATTTTTCACGTGCTTCAGACAGCAGCCCTAAGTCTGTAGGGTAAGCGATGTCCTGCGGACAGGCTGTGGCATCAAAAAGTACCCGCCCCTTAAAAACCGGGGCCTCTTCGGGTTGTTTTTCCGTTGGTTCAACTGGCCCATT